>Ga0157372_10000011_pt1 | contig 277202 bp, 214 predicted proteins | sample C55metaG_FD_115307 | JGI IMG/M metagenome (GOLD analysis project Ga0157372, IMG submission 115307) | Corn rhizosphere microbial communities from Kellogg Biological Station, Michigan, USA - C5-5 metaG | ecosystem: Host-associated > Plants > Roots > Rhizosphere > Soil | place: USA: Michigan...
GAGTGAGATACTATTTTTCAGGTGAATTGATCCCGTCAGGTAATTTCCTGCCGGAAAATATACCGTACCGCCGCCGGCAGCAGCTGCTGCATCAATGGCCTTGTTAATTGCTTTAGTATCTATGGCAGTGCCATCACCTTTGGCGCCATAGTTTTTTACATTAAAAGGTGATCCCTGCGGACTATAATTCATATTAGCTGCATTAGCCGAGTAAATACAAGGCAGCAGTACAGAGGTCAATAACAGAAATAATTTATCGATATATAGTTTCATATTTTTTTTTTGATTCGTAAATATTACCACCCCGGGTTTTGCGGATACGGCGTTCCCGTTACCGTAAGATTAATTTGATTTTGTGGAATAGGGCGTAATACATCCTTCGGCTGAATGTTGGCTCTTGCATCTGTATTATGAAGTCGTACCCGTTGTACTAAGGTTCCCGTCCTTACCAGGTCGTTCCATCTGGTAAGCTCACCCGCAAGCTCCCTTGATCGTTCATCCAGTATAAAATCTTCAGACAGGTTAGCTGCGGTAATATCCATCGCTACAGGGTTTCCATTCGGATAAGCTGCCCGTTCCCTTATAATATTAATATACTTTACTGCATTGGCCATATCACCAAGCTGGTAAGCTGCTTCTGCTGCTATAAGATACGTTTCAGCAAGTCGGTAAATGACAATGGGCCTGATGGAAGGAGCATTCTGATCTGTCCTTTTGGTATCAAAATATTTAGTAAGCGTAGGGAACAAGGTGTTCACGTATTTACTCGGCGGAACCACCAGGTATCTGTATTTTGCTATTTGGGATGATGTTAATTCGTATCCCGGCATCCAGATAGCGGTATCACCCACACTAAACTTAGGTTTGCCGCTTGCATCCTTCGGTATGGTAGCAGCATTATTAGCAAGCCATACTGTTTCAAAAGTTTTATTATACCGCTGGTCATTAACACGCTCTTTAAAAACCGTATCTGTAAGCCAATGAGTTGGCATAACACGGGCGTACGGACGTCCGTAAATAACGCTTCTTTGCATTCCCGGCTGGCTTTCATAGCGCGGCACAAATAAATGACAATACAAGTTATCAGGCCCGCTGTTGTTTTGGTTGGAAGATCCGTTATAAGCCAGGCTCGGCGTATGCTGAACCGTCCACAGTACCTCACTGTTACTTTCATTACCTTCAGCAAAAACCTGCCCAAAGTCCTGCAAAAGCTTCATCCCACCAGATGGCGCTACATTGTTGATCAGATCTACTGCCGTATTATAAGCATTCTGAAAATCATCACTTTGTTTTGCTGAGGATGTTGCCCTTGTTAAATACACTTTTGCCAGGACATGCTCGGCGGCAGCTTTTGTAGCCTTGCCGGGAGCTACACCGGGTGTCAATGGCGTTGCAGGTAAGCCTGCAATCGCATCCTTCAGGTCCTGAATAATAAAGGCATATACATCGGCCATCTTATCGCGCGTGGCTGATGTCGACGGGGTACCCTGAAAGTGCTTATTCAGCGTAACATCACCCCATTGTTGTACCAGAATGAAATAGTAATTGGCTCTCAGGAATTTGGCCTCAGCCACCATTTCGTTTACCGTAGCAGCAGGAATACTACTACCTAAGTTAGCCGAATTGTCTACCAGCCCATTACAATCATTAATAAAAGTATAGCAGTTTTGCCACACGCTGGAGAGATTACCATCCGTTGAAAGATAGCTGCTATTATATCTTACCATGCTGCTGGTACCATCAACACCTGCCTGAAACTCATCTGTTCCGCCAACCGTCATTTCAAAATAAGTGTCAGGCCCATATATGGTCCGAAATCCAGCGTAGGCAGCATCAAGCCCCGCTTTAAAGCCCTGAGTTGTATTGAAAAAAGCCGGAGTCAGAGAAGAATAAGGTTGCTCAATTAAATTCTTCTGACAACCTGTTCCTGTTAATATTGCTATACCCAGTATAGCGTTCAAATAAATCTTTTTCATAACTAATACTTTTAAAGAGACAGATTAGCACCAAAAATCATAGACCAAGTAGCCGGGGTATTTTCTGCCAGCGTACCATATGTTTCGGGGTCTATACCATGAAATACATTGCGGTACGGCGAAAAGAAAATGAATGGATTTTGCGCAGTTGCATATATCCTTAAAGATTTTATCCCAACACTCTTCGTAAGAGTAGAACTGAAAGTATAACCGAGACTCAGACTCCTTATTTTTAAGTAAGATGCATTAAAGTAACTAAGGGTTGATGAATATGGAGTATTAGTGGTTGACGAGTTAGGTTTTGGAAAGAAGTTCTCGTGATTATACGGCGTCCAGAAATTAACATTTAAGTTGTTATAATTACCCTGGTAAGTGTCCAAAAAACTTCCGCTTTGATAAATTGCTGAAGTTAACAACCCACCAAAACGATAAGCTGTAACCAGGGTAAGATCAAAACCATGATAACTTATCCGGTTAGTAAGACCTCCGTTACAAAAAGGCTGATTTGAGCCGATAATTGTGCGGTCATTAGCATCAATTTTACCGTCGTGATTAATATCGGCCACTTTAATTGTCCCGATAACAGAACCACTGCCAGTAAGAGTTAAGCCAAGGCCTTTGGCTGCTGCAGAATCAGCAGGGGTATTTTGCCAGATGCCTGTTTTTTTGTAATCATAGATGGAACCGATGGGATGTCCTACAAATAAGTTATTACTGATATCGTTTTGAACCCCATTAGCTAACTGGGTTATCTTTCCGCGATTAAAGGTTATATTGAAGCTGGTAGTCCAGCTTACGCTTTTACGGCCATGTGCCGGCAGGTTAACTGTATTAATATTGATCTCGATACCCTTATTTTCAGATTTTCCAACATTGGTTGATACTGCAGTGGGAATACCTGTTGTATAAGGCAAACTTTCAGGTAGTAGTAGCCCGTGTGTATATTCATGATAAGCGTCGATACTTCCTGTAATGCGATCTTTAAAAATTCCGAAGTCCAAACCTGCGTTTAGTGTTGACGTATATTCCCATCCTAAATTAGGGTTAGGTACTGCTGTTGGGTATGCACCTGTAGTATTGGCTGATCCATAATTGTAGTTAATAGGACTAAGCCCGCCTAAGGTTTGATAAGCACTGATATTGGCATTGGCCACAGATCCATAGCTCAACCTTAATTTAAGGTTGGAAATAAGATTAGATTGCTGCAGGAACTTTTCGCGCATAATGTTCCAGCCGATAGCAGCAGATGGAAATACATCGAATTTGTGCCCCGGAGCAAGTTTGGAAGAGCCATCAGAACGTACGGTCAACGTTAATAAGTACTTGTCTTCAAATCCGTAATTAATACGTCCCATATAAGAGATCAGTGCATACTTGGTGTACGATCCGGAACCGGTTAAATTAGCTCCGTACTGCGGATTGTAATATTGTATGGCATCGGAAAGAATGGTATTGTAATTAAAGGAGTTTGATTGCGACTGATACTGCTGATAGCTGTATAATCCGGTAAAATTAATATGGTGCTTTTTCGCATATGTTCTGTCGTAGGTTAAAATATTCTCTAAGGTATAGTTATATGCATAGGTGCTTTGGTTATTAGCAGATGAGTAAGTTCCCTGGTTGTTGGTGGTTGCCGCTGCATAAAAATTACCATATATATCAGGTTTTACTTCAGCGCCACCATTAAATCGGTATTTTAAACCTGGTAAAATTTGCGCTTCCGCATAACCTGTGGTAAACGTTCCAAATCTTTTTCTGGATTCTACCGAAGCTCCGGGTAAAAAGTTATCGAGCGGGTTCCATACCTGATTTTGGCTACCCGGTACATACCCCATTAATAAACTGCCATCAGCATTATAAGGCGAAGCAAGCGGGCTTGCTCTTAAAGCCTGGCCTAGTGGGTTAGCATTCTCACCCTCAATATAGCTAAGATTGTTTAATGAACTGATACCTACCCTTAACCATTTGCTGATAACCTGATCAATACTTAGTTTTAGTGTGTAACGGTTAAAAGACTGGCCCTGGTAAATACCGGTTTCATCATAATAACCTGCGGCAATATCATACTGTGTTTTTTCTGTTCCGCCTGATATTCCTAACTGGTGATTGGTTAAAAAACCAGTTTTATAAATATAATCCTGCCAGTTGGTGCTTTTTCCATCCTGCAGGGCCTGACGTTCTGTTGGCGTAAAAAAACTACTGGTTAATATATTGGGATCGTCATATCCTGTATAAAGGTGAGCGCCTGTTTTAGCATCAAAAGATCCGTTGTAAACTGCCCACTCCTTTAATGAAGCATACTTTGGACCATTCATCACATCATACTGACCCAATGGTTTGCTAAATCCTCCGTATCCTGAATAGGTAATAACGGGGCCACCTGTTTTTCCACGTTTTGTAGTAACCAGGATAACGCCATTGGCGCCGCGTGAACCATAAATAGCTGTTGATGAAGCATCTTTTAACACCTCAACAGAAACGATATCATCAACGTTAATATCCTGTATACTACCGGTATAAGGTATTCCATCAACTACAAACAAGGGATCGTTTGAGGCTTTTGCAGATCGTACACCTCTGATAATAATGCTGGGTACCGCACCCGGGTGACTGTTACCCCCGCTTTTTTCGATATCAATACCTGTTCCCTGCCCCTGTAATGCATCAGCTAAGTTAGCGGCAGGTACATCATGCAATGCTTTTTCATTAATAGAGGTGATGGAGCCGGTAATATCCGACTTCTTTTGCGTACCGTAACCAACTACTACTATTTCGTTTAAGGATCTGGAATCTGCCGCCATGTTAACATTAATAACTGCACGGCTATTAACCGGGATACGCTGCTTTACATAACCAATGAATGAAAAAACCAGCACAGCATTTGAAGGAGCTTTAATGGTATAATCACCATTAGCGTTGGTGGATACGCTTGTAGTTGTTCCTTCAACAACTACTGTTACACCACCCAGTGGCCCCTGCGCATCGGATACTCTTCCGTGTACAGTAATCGGATCAGCCACATCGGTCGATTGTGTTTGAGGTTGAAAAGCTGTTCTAACCGGTTCTGAATTTCTTTTGTAAAGAACTATTCCTCCGTTTATCCCTTTGTAGGATAGTTTAGTATTTGTTAGTATGTTTTTAAGTATACTTCCTATACTCTCGTTTACGTATGACCGGCGGCTAACCTTGAATCCCTGTATATCTGCCGGATTGTAGGAAAACTTGATACTGGATAGTTTTTCAATCTGATCCAAAGCTTGCTGAAGCGGCTCGTCGTTAAAAGAAATTGAAATTTTTACATCGGTTGACTGGCTCGCTGCCGACTCAGCCATAAGTACTTGGCTAAATACCAATATAAGGGTGAGCCCCAGTATTGATATTTTGCTATAGTTTAATAATTGGGTTAAAATTTTTCTCATATTTACAAGGTTTTGTGAATCGAAACTGAAAGTAAATCATCGGCTTAGCTTCCAACCGGGCCGGTTTTTTACTTTTCATTTTTAATGGGGCCCCCATCTGTCCCCGAAAATTTTCATCAAAAATTATCATCTATTTATTTATCCAAACCTCCTTTCCTTTAATGGTATATTTCACCGAATGAATGGTTTTAATCATCTCCATAACATTCCCTAAACTATCGTCTGTTGAAAAATGAATGGTAGTGGCGCCGGTGAGCCTGGCGGAATCATATACTACTTTCACGTTATAAATATTCTCGATCTTAAGTATCAATTCGTCAAAAGGAACATTATACAAGTTTACCTGCTTGTTCATCCAGTCGCTTACTTTACGGGAGTCTATGGTTCTGATCTCGCAGGTATGGGTAACAGGATGATATACAATTTCTTTATCAGCTGTTAGCATGGCAAAGCTTTCCTTCTTATTGCCAACTTCAACTTTGCCTCTTGCTACCGTTACCCTGATATCATTAATTTTTTCATAATACTGAATATTGAAAGCGGTACCTAACACCTGGGTATGCAGGTCCCCATATTGCACTATGAAGGCTGAATGATCATCATGCTTTACATCAAAAAATGCTTCGCCGTTTAGTAATTCTATATTGCGTGTTTTGCCGAAATGTTCGGGATATTTTAAGGAGGAGCCGGAGTTTAACCACACGCGGGAACCATCGGAAAGCTCAATAACTTTCATTGTGCCTTTCGTGGCCGATACCGTTAGCCAGTTTACCTTATCTTGTTTTAACGAATGGTAACAAATTAAGGTAACAGCGGTTGCCAACAGCAGTATTGCCGCCACTGAAAATGTTTTAATATGGCGTACTTTGATCTTAGGGTCTGAGAATATCTGTAGATGAATATTGGAAAGCATTTCTGCCTCCAGTTGTTTCATCACTTCTTCATTAAACAAATGGTCTTCTTTTAATTCTTTTGAAAGGCGTCTTCGTTTCTTTCGCATCATAACAGTTGTTAATACAGGCATCAGAATAACCTGTAACAAAACCATATACATACTATAGGAAGACTGGTACCATGAAACTTTTATTTTTTTAGTAATTAGGCTAAAAGCAAAGGCTTCGGCATTGCGCCAAAGCCTTACTCCAATTATATATAAACGCTATTATGACGAGGCAAACTAAAAAATATGTTAATGTTTAGCTGCAATACTAACCCTGAAGGTAAAAGTGCTGTCATCGTCCCCCCTGCCCGTCCTCTATTAATTTATTGATAAGATCCGCGGCATAACTAACAGCCGGCCACCTCGGTGAATACAGCTTATTGCAGATATGGTGAAAGCTGTTATTTTAATAATTATCCACGGATAGTAATTGCTTGTGAAGGAGATGCTGCAGATAGTTCGATATGTTTTTGTGCCTTTGACAGGTCTCCGCCATCTATTTTAATATTACTGCTTGCCTTTCCTTCTACCCGGATCAGTGTGCTTACCCGTGTTAGTATCCTCATGGCTGTTATTAAAACATCCCTGGAATTGATGAACCTTAGTAATGACTCGGCTTTGAGTTGCCCCTGAGCGCTAAATCCGTTTATAGCGGCATCTTCAACGCTGTCCATGATCAATACCGGCCGCAAATCCTCTGTTTGCGTTTCAAACCTCATGTTATTAAGCGTAAGCCCCTTTACGTTTCGTGCATAAATACCATAAGCCGGCGGGATACCAATTTGGTAGTACTCTCCTGCTATCTTTGGCACATCCCGTACCGCAGCATGTTCAGCCGTCCCTCCTCCTGGATAAGTAAGATGTACATCATTGAATGAAATATTTTCCAAAACATTGTCAACACCGTTGAGTACTATGCAAGAGAACATTTCGCCAGGGTTATAATTACTACTATGCTCCGAATCACGTAAGGGAACTGGCTTTACTACCGTGCCATGAAGACCATTAAAGGAAATATTGCGGATAATTCCTGGTTTTTGATGGTTTGTTGTTGTGGCAGGGGTTTCCATTGGCCCTAATCCTATGGAAATTGGACCTGTAACATCCTTAAACACTATATTGGAGAACGAAATATTTTCAAACCTTGAGCCTGGTGAGCATCGCATCTTAACGGGACAGCCGTAGGTTTCATAGATCAAACAATTGGAAACTGTTATATTTTCAGCCTCCCCTCCACCAAACCGGAATACTGACCACCTTGTACTAAAAGAACAGTTAGTAACCGTAACAAACTTACAACTGCCAAATAACGCGCAGGCATCATCCTGACATTGGACATCGCAATTGCTGACATGTACATATTCACTTCCAATAAAGTGAAATCCATCATTATTCTGGATAACGCGGCTGCGAATATGCAATCCTTCCATTTTAACAAATGTGCTCATACATACCCGCACAGAGTGATAAGCACTATTTACAAGCGTTATATCCCGTACTGTTAAATTCTTACATTTATAAAAGAGCAAGTGGTACGGACGATGATTGCCGCTAATACCGGCAGGTGGCAAAACCCCTTTGGAAGGACTACGAAACTGAGAGCCCTGACCATCAATAGTGCCATTACCTTCTATGGTTATATTTTCTGCATTTGCTGCAAATAACAAACCTACATTACCATCATTCATGGTCCAGCCGGCATCAAGCGGAATAGCATCAGCAGCACAGTATTGTTTGCCATCTGTTGTGCCCAGTAATTTACCCTGCGCACTGATGTGCAGTATTACATTACTTTTTAATTCCACTGTTCCGACCACAAAATCCCCTGCCGGAACTAACACTACCCCTCCACTGTTTTGATAACAAGCGTCAATTGCGGCCTGAACCGCTTTGGTATTAAGCGTTTTACCATCACCCTTGGCCCCAAAGTCAGTAATGTTAAAAACACCGGTACTGGTAGCACCATCTTTGTTACTTAGGTTATGGGCCCCGGCAGATGATAATGAACCTGAAATTAAAAGTGTGCTTAATGAAGCGGTTGTAACAGAACCAAGCCAGTTACGGCGGGATACGCTTTTGCCTCCGGAATTATCCATGTTCGTTAAAAAATGTATTAGTTTTTACTTTAAGTACACGGCTTTTAAAAGCTCACTCCTTAAAGAGCAATATGTTTATTATACAAACTAGCACGCCTCAGGTACCATTGTTATTTACGATTTATTACACGCGACCACATGTTAATATAAATATCTAACATTTGACAATGGTGGATTAAAGTTTGAGGCCACTGTATTATTTATCGACATGAGGGACTCTACTAAGGTCTTAAATAAACATAACAAACCTACGATAGCTAAATCCACAAGGCCTACTTACATACTACTCTAAAGATTGCGAAATCTCTTGGTGGGGAAGTCAGAAGTTTTAATGGAGATAGTGTTTTAGCATTTTTTCAAGGTACAACAAAGCAGCCTTTGAGTAACGCTGTAATGGCAGCTATGAAAATCAGGTACATGATTGCTTCTTCAGACAGTGGAATCAACAGTCTATTGGCGAAATATTCTGCTGTTGATTTTGGTATAGAGTAGATGATGGAAAGATTCTTTGCACAAAAGTTGGCGTTGGTGGTGACAGTAATACAAAGGATCTCATCTGGATTGGGAATGCCATAAATAAATCGGTTGTCATCAGTGATGATTGTCGTTCTCCAGACCATATAGGTATTTCAAGTTATGTCTATAGTAATCTCACTGATGATGTGAAATATCACACTAGAAGGAATCATTTTGGCAATGATGAGAAAATTGATATGTGGAGACCATATTCCGTCATGTATAATGGCAACTGGGAAACATTTTATAAAACTAGTTATCACTGGTCAGTCTTATGATGACTACTATCTCAATTAAATTTTTGCGAACCGTTCTGCGAACAGAGGAGAAGATCTTTGTAGGGATAGTACCTGTAAGGTACCGCTACAAAGAACGCTTCACACAAAGAACTGGCGTTGTATTTGTCCTTTAAGGTCGCGCAATGAACATTACAAATGCTATGACAGTTGTGAAGTCTTCAACGAGGCGCAGGTGAGCCACACAAAATGAGCGATTGACTTTATAAATGTTGAGTATACGGAGGCAACTTAATTGACAACTCCTTTCCAGTCTTCTTTCGTTTATAAGTTAATCTTCCCTTTTTTATGTTATTAGGAGTAAGGTAAGCAAGGTCAGTGAAGGATATACCAATTAAAGAGAAGCTAAGAAAGAAGTAATTGCGTGAGTGCCATTCTTGAGATTTAGGCTTTAGTTCCCTTTTTGCTATGGTTACCAGTTCATCAACGCTTATCGCTCTCTTAGCTGTTCTTTCAGTCTTTATAGGTATGTTCAGGAATGGATAATGTGAGCGATCTACCATCTTAGCTTTGATAGCTTTGTTATAAATAGCTCTGAGAGTACGAAAGTAATTACTAATTGTATTTTGCTTAACACCATCTTTTATAAGCTGGCTCCCTGCGTCCTTGCCCTTTATATTACTCGAAGTTTCAGCTTTTCTAGTTTCTTCCCGCTTCGGCCTTAGTTCCGTCTCGCACCTAATCAACTGTCAGTTGGCTGATCGCAGTAAATATCAAAAACGCATCTCCGTACAGAATTTTGAACAATTTGGATAACTTTAACCCGAAGATTTTATGTTTGCCTTCACCTTATGAGTTTAAACGCTATTTCAGATTATGTGCAGCAACACGCTGACCTTGTAAAAATTGTATCGGACTACCTTCCGCTGACACCGGGTCAGAAAGCATTCAAAAGCAACTGCCCTTTCCATGCCGATCAAGCTAATTCATTCATGGTTTCCCCTTCAAAAAACATCTTTCGCTGCTTTGGCTGTGGTAAAGACGGCGGCCCCGTGGAATTTTTGATGGCGATAGAAGATAAATCTAAAGAAGAAGCGATCCAAATTTTAGCACATCAACTTGGCCTGGTGGAAACCATTCATAGATGATGACTTGGCCTAAGGATTATCGGAATGAGTAAAAAGAACTAAAACGGTATTCTTCCAGTATCCAATCGCGTAGGCCGGTAACCAGCATTACCGCTGGTCTACACCAACAAAGGGTGGAGGGGTACAATCGCGGGTGCAACAAATAGTTGAAGTTTTCAGAGCTGTCTTATTTCAGCAATTTTGAATCAACAAACCGGTACCGTACCGGATGTCGGACAATCCAAATACCTGAAATATGATACTCTTTAGTCACTTAACATGGACCGATTACCTCGAATTCATCACTGCTGGTCTGCTCATCTACTACAGCTATGTCCTGATCAGCTGCTACCGTAGCGAGCTCACTGCGGTAACCGCCCGTCTGTGGGCTGGCAAACAAACCGGGAATGCGGATTCTTTCCTGATACCCGGGCAGTCTCCGGATGAAGATGCAAACCCGTCAGCAGTAACCCATAACGGCCAACCACCCGACGATGCAGGCCTGCTCAGGGCTGAGGGCGCCGTCGCCGCAGTACGTGCGCTCGTACAACAAAACCAGGCAGCCGCAAATCCGCCCGCCGAGGTTGTCCCGAAAATCAAGGCTTTATTAAATGATTTGAAAATACCGGTACTCCTGCCCTACCGCGATTTGATCAACCACGCTATCGTCACTGTTTTTAAACAGTATAATCTGGCCCTGCTTACGGAGGACGAAGTAGACGACTGGTGGTAATGCTAAGTTCTGGCAGCAGCGGAAGAAGCTACCTGCTCATCCGCTAGGGGCAAGACACTGGAGCCGGCAGACCCTAAACGGCAACGTGACAGAGACGGGTAAACTGCGGCCTCACCCTGAACGCCCCTTCCGGCGGCATTCCGCCGGGGGCGTAAGGGAACCGATATTCAAATAAATTCAAGAGAAATGGAGAAGCTTGTCAATCAGCAATGCCGCAGCACGATGCTGCGCAAAAAGTTAGCGGTCCTTTGCGTACTGCTCATCAGTTCGCTGGCCGCCACAGCCCAGGATGGTAATGCGGGAATCCAGCAAGCCAATACGCAGGTCCGAAGTTACTTCGAATCGGGAACGAACCTCATGTATGGCATTGGGGCGATCCTGGGCCTTATTGGCGCCGTGAAAGTCTACTCCAAATGGAATGGTGGAGATCAGGATACCAGTAAAGTGGCCGCGGCATGGTTTGGCTCCTGTATCTTCCTGGTGGTGGTGGCGACTATCATTAAATCGTTCTTCGGTATGTAAACCACACTGTCCGGCAGGAGCCGCCCTGCGAAATCCGGGAAACCATGCAGCTACAGGTGAACAATATCGGCTGGTCAGGATGCCAAGCGGTACGCTATATCCGATACCACAGTCCTATTAAAATTAATTTCAAAATCATTTACAGCCATGAACAGCATCTATTCGATCAATAAAAGCATCAATAAAAGCATTGAATTTCACGGGCTCAAGGCACAATATATCTGGTATTTCGGTATGCTGATCAGCGGATTGCTGCTGCTGTTTGCCGCCCTCTATATCTCCGGCGCAGGAACACTCTTTTCCCTTTCCGTGACCGGAAGCCTTGCGGCCCTCGGCAGTGTCCGGATATACCGGCTCAGCAGTCAATACGGGGAGTTCGGACTCATGAAAGCGCTAGCCAAAAAAAGACTTCCTAAAGTATTGAAGTCCTATGGTCGCCGCTATTTCCAGGGCTTGGCCGGTACTGCCATGCCGCCCGGTGATCTGAGCAAAAGAAAGGAAATACGGCCATGAACACGTTCCGGCAGCCACCCATTGTAACGATCGAGGGCACCAGCTTCCTGGTGGACATTAACCGGCAGGTTTTACGGCAAACCAATGACGCACAAAATGAGATCTCTTTCATTGACCATATGCAGGACCTGGGCACTTATTACCTGCTCCGTTATAATGCCGATAAGAAACAACCTGCCTTTGACGGCGAGGATACGAAAGTGGTTAAACTGGTAATCATTCCGCCCCTCGCACAGCTCGATCCGCAGGGCATGTCTGAAAAATACGGCGTGCCTGTTAATGAACTAAATAATAAGACCGACTTCGAGATTATCGTCGACCAGCGCGCGCTCCTTTTGCGACATCAGGGTATCCTGCCGCAGATTGATCTTGCGGGAGAACTGTTCATCGTTGATCTCCGACTGAACGAACTACGGCACGCCCAAAACTTTCACCCGGTGATCAGTCTGAAAAGCTTTGACTTCAATCAAAGCGGTCAATACTTTGAAGGCTATTACCATACGGTGCTGAAACAAGTGGTATGCATTGACCCGGGGCTCACGGAGCTTCCCCCAAACCTGGTTAAGCTACGTCTGCCCAACGCGCTTGGCCTCGACCCGGTCGGCGTTGCCAGTGCCGCTGGTCTCGACGAGCGCCGGCTGCTGCGCCGCTTCCCGCTCACTGCCCGGCTGAAGGCACAGATCATACCCATCAGCGAGACCGGCCTACCTGCGCTTGTTCAGCGGAACCGCCAGCAGCTGCAGGATGAGCATGCATGCAACCGAACGAAAATCCGGTTACACCGGCGATCCGGCTTTTAACTCCTTCCCTGCGCAAGGCGATTTACATTTAAAACAGCAACCTCATGATGGAAAAGCAATTAAAAGACATCTTCCCTATCCTGGCTATCGAGCATGATTGCATCATCTCCAAGCAAGGCGACCTCACGGTCGTTTTCCAGGCTTTCCTCCCGGAAATTTTCACGCTCTCCGACGATGAATATGAGCTGCTGCACCAATGCTGGATCAGGGCCATCAAACTACTGCCTAAGGAAAGCGTTGTGCACAAACAGGACTGGTTCCTGGATGCCGTGGCTCAAGTCGGGGAACAGCAAAACGGCAATTTGTTCCTCGGCCGGGCCGCCGGCCGGCATTTCAACGGGCGGCCTTTTCTACGGCATGACTGCTACCTGTGTCTCACGCGTAAGGCAGTTGGGCGGAAAGCGGCCAGTTCCCTTTTTTCAAGCCTGCTTCGTCCAAGCATCGTTCCCCAAGACTTGCTGGAACCAGCGACGCTGCACGATTTTCTGGCCCTGACGATGCGGTTTAAACGGCTGCTCGAAGACAGTAAATTGATTCAGCTGCGTCAGCTGGTTTCTTCCGAGCTGGAAAGCCAGGTTAAAAAAGCCGGGCTGATTGAACGCTATTGCTTTCTGTCCCCCCGCGAAGACCGGCTGTTATACCAGGATCTCGAGCTGCGTGAAGGCCTGCGGATCGGCAGCGAGAAGATCGCCATCTACACGCTGGGTGACGCAGCAGACCTGCCATCCGCCTGTGGTCCGCGGCTGACCTATGACGGCTATTCTACCGATAAAACGCGCTTCCCGATCAGTTTTGCCGCTTCACTAGGCCTGCTGCTGCCCTGCAACCACATCTATAACCAGTACATCTTCGTGGGAGATACCCAGAAGACGCTCCAGAACCTGGAAAAGAAACGCCTGCGGCTTCAGTCGCTGTCAGCTTATTCACGCCAGAACACCATCTCGATGGAGGCCGCCAGCGACTTCCTCAATGAAGCGCTCAGCCAGCAGCGGCTACCGGTGAAAGCGCATTTCAACGTCATGGTTTGGTCCTCCGATGACAGCCGCCTCGCCACCCTCCAAAATCAGGTCGCCTCCGCGCTGGCGAGTATGGATGCAGCTGCCAAGCAGGAAGTATCCGGCGCTGCCCAGATCTGGTGGGCGGGTATTCCTGGTAACGCGGCAGACTTCCCCGTCAACGACACCTTTGACATCTTTGCTGAACAGGCCTGCTGCTTTCTGAATATGGAAAGTAATTACCGGAGCGCGCAGCCGGCAGCAGGCATTCGCTTTTGCGACCGCATCAGCGGACGGCCAGTCTATGTGGACCTGTTCGATGCGCCGCGAAAGCAGGGCATCACCTCCAATATGGGCACGCTGGTCTGCGGTACCTCCGGGGGAGGTAAATCGATGACAGTAAATCATATGCTTCGTACCCTCCATGACCAGGGCGCCCATTGCCTGACGGTAGATATCGGCGGCAGCTACAAAGGACTTTGCGAGCTGCTGGGCGGTTACTACTTCACCTACGAGGAGACGAATCCGATCCGCTTTAACCCCTTTTATATCGCGACCGGCGAACTGCTCGACACGGAGAAAAAGGAAAGTCTGAAAGCCCTGCTTGTTTCGCTATGGAAACAGGAACACGACAGCTTTAACCGGTCCGAATATGTAGCGCTTTCTAATGCCCTGCAGGGGTATTATGAGCACCTGACTAAAAACAGTAAACTTTTTCCTTGCTTCAATACCTTCTACGAGTATCTGCAGGGCGGATATACCCAGGTTCTGAAAGGTCATCGGGTCAAAGAACGTGATTTCGACCTCGACAATTTCCTTTATGTGCTCCGGCCTTACTACCGTGGTGGTGAATACGATTACCTGCTCAATGCACGGGAAAACCTGGATCTGCTCGGCCAACGCTTTATTGTCTTCGAGCTCGATCAGATTAAGGACCATCCTATTCTTTTCCCCGTTGTCACGCTGGTGATTATGGAGCTTTTCATCTCCAAAATGCGTAAGCTGCAGGGGTTTCGCAAAGTACTGACCATTGACGAAGCCTGGAAGGCGATCGCTAAATCGGGCATGGCGGAATTTCTGAAGTACGCCTTCAAGACGATCCGTAAGTACAATGGTATCCCCTGCGTAATCACCCAGGAACTCGATGACCTCGTTTCCTCGCCGGTGATCAAGGACGCGATTATTAACAATGCCGACATCAAAATATTGATGGACATGCGCAAGTTCCAGGGCAAAATTGAAAAACTCCAGGACACGCTCGGGCTTTCCGATAAAGCGAAAACGATCTTGCTGTCTGTCAACAAGGACAACCGCGAGCTCTTTATCGACCTGGGCGGACAGGTTGCCAAGGTCTTCCGTAACGAGCTCTGCCCGGAAGAATATTATGCCTACACCACGGAGGGCGAAGAACGTGTGCAGGTAACCGCCTACGCGCAGCGGTTTGGGAGCATGGAAAAAGGCATTGCCGCACTCGTTCAGGAAAAATCATCAACCATTTAAGCCTAACGCCATGAAAACCAATAAATATTTATTGACCGCAGGCTGGCTGCTCCTTTCTTTATTCGGCGGCAAATCCGCTTCGGCACAGGTACCGGTCGTCAGCATCTTCACCGGTATAATCAAGAAAGTGATCATTGCTATCGACCTGAAAGTACAGGAGCTGCAAAATGAAACCATTGCCCTCCAAAATGCAGAGGCCAATCTCGAGAACCACCTCCATCTGTCCGGCATGAACGACATCAGTAGCTGGCTGGCCAAGGAACACGGCCTCTATCAGCAGTATTACCAGGAACTGGCTACCGTACGGGCGGTTATTGCAGATTATGCAGAGGTACGTCGCATGATTGCCGGGCAAAAGCAGCTGGTTAGCGAGTACCATAGCGCCAGCACGCTTTTTCATGCCGATCCCCATTTCAGCGCGGCAGAATTGCAGCAGCTCGACCGGATTTATGCCGGCATCCTCCAGGAAAGTGTCCGCAATATCGATGAGCTGCTGACGACAGTACAGCCGTCCGCCAACCGCATGAGCGATGCCGAACGGCTGGCGATCATTCACCGGGCTTCGGCTGCCTTGCAAACGAACCTGGATCAGCTGCGCCAGTTCAACCGGCAGAACATGCTGTTAAGTCTCGGCCGCGCAGCTGCGGAACGGGACCGGGTAGCCGTTCGGACCTGGTACGGTCTGCGCTAACGACTATCAACATAAATTATCCAAACATCTATGAAAGCCATGAAGAAATTACGCAATTGTATTATCGTTCCTGCCGTCCTCATTGCGGGGCTGGCCAGACCTGTCCGCGCCCAGTTCCTGGGCGGTTTTTTCAGCCAGCAGTCCGAAAAGGAAAAATTAATGATCGCACAAATTGCAGGCTACCAAAGCTGCCTCCGCGCGATCAAAACCGGGTACGACATCTTGGGAACTGGCCTTCATACGGCTGCTCAGTTAAAAGATGGCACCTTTACCCTACACCGCACCTACTTCCGGTCGCTCAGCCAAATCAGTCCGGTTCTGCAGCACGATCCCAAAGGCAAAGCCCTGTCGGCTGCCTACCAGCAAATCGTTGCCGTTTTCTCCAAGGAACTGACCTGGCAACAGCAGCAAAAAATATTGTCGGAGGCAGAACGGACTGACCTGCGATCGATCTATGCGCACCTGCTCGAAAAATGTCGCCTTGACCTGGATGAAGCCGCAAAGGTACTTACGCCGGGTGCACTGCAAATGACCGATACACAGCGGCTGGCAGCGCTTGACCGGCTCTGCCGTTCCATGGCGGATAAAGTGGCTTTCGCCACCGCCTTCACGTCACGATGCCACACGCTGGCGCTAAGCCGCAGCCAGGATGGCCGGGACCGGACTACGCTCCAATCGCTTTACGGTATCCACCAGCATTAACCAGCACGCCATGAAAAATAAAATAGCCATCCCCGTGCTGCTTTTACTGCCACTCCTGATCCTTTCTCCTGCAGCTTCCAGGGCGCAGTCGGTCGCCCAGTGCCTCCAGCAACTAGCGCTTGACTACCAGAAGCTGTCGGGACTAAAAAGTATGCTGCGGCAGATGTATACCGGATATGAGGTGCTGCGGCAAGGTTATCATAGGGTCGGCGCCATATCGCAGGATAGCTATGACCTGCACCGGGCCTTTCTGGACGGCCTGCTGGTCGCTGGCCCTACGATTCGCGCCTATCCACGTGCCGCCGGAATCATTGAGGATCAACGAGCGTTAATGAAGGAATATGCTGAAGCCCGGTCCGTATTCGGGCACGATAAGCATTTTAACCCCGAAGAACTCAGTTACCTATCGGGCGTCTATAACAGCCTGATCACTCAGAGCCTGCAAAATCTCAGCGACCTCGCGCTGGTCCTGTCGGACGGCCAGCTGCGGATGAGCGATGCGGAACGGCTGTCCGCGATCGACCATATCTACCAGATGAGTCATGACCAGCTCAGCTTTCTGCGCAGTTTTAATGACCGGAACCGACAGGTGGCCATTTCCCGTGCAGCAGCAGAAAATGACCGACTTACCCTGAAAGCTCTCTATGACATCAATTAAAAAACGATGAAAAATAAAATAACCTGTCTGTTTTTAATACTGACCGGCCTACTGCTGTTGCCGGTCAGCACCTTCGCGCAGGGCATTGCAGCGGATCTGCATGACCTGCAGGGTATCTTAGGCAGCCTTTATAACCAGATGATGCCGCTCTGCACCGGGATGATCGGCATCGCACGCGCCATCGCCGGCTTTGCTACCCTTTGGTTTATTGGTGCCCGGGTTTGGAAGCATCTTGCAGCAGCCGAACCCATTGACTACTACCCCTTGCTGCGGCCTTTTGCAGTTGGGTTCTGTATTGCGGCGTTCCCCGCCGTCCTGGCGCTGGTTAATGGCGTCCTGCAGCCGGTCGTCGATGCTACCCATCAGATGGCGGCCGGCTCCAACGCAGCGATCACCACCCTGCTGGCACGCCAGCAACAACAGGAAACTGCCGGCACCGCCGCCGCTGCAACCCCGGGCAGCGATCCGAATCAATGGTATCAGTACGAACATCCGGATAATACCAATTCCTCCCAGCCGGGCGGCAACCTGATCAGTCAATATACCGGCTGGAGCTGGCAGAATATGTTCAAGCAATGGATTGCCGATTTGCTGAATGTTCTTTTTGAGGCGGCGGCACTCTGTATAGACACGGTCCGGACCTTCAAGCTGATCGTGCTGGCCATCCTGGGGCCGCTCTGCTTTGGCCTGAGCATCTTTGATGGCTTCCAGCACACGCTCAAACAATGGATCGCGCGCTATGTCAATGTCTTCCTGTGGCTGCCCATCGCCAATATCTTCGGCGCGATCATGGCAAAAATTCAGGAGAATATGATCCTGCTCCAGGCCTCCGGCGACACGACCGGCAATGTGTTCGGCAACAGCAGTACCGCCTACCTGATTTTCCTGATCATCGGCATCGTCGGCTACTTCACGGTACCGAGTATTGCCAACTATATTATGAATGTCGGCGGACACGCCCTCTTCGGTAAAACCAGCGCACTGGCTTCAATGGCCGTTACTTATGTCGCCGGCACCTTTGTCCGGAGCACACAGACGAGCAATTTCAAAAAAAACGCCGATCCGCCGTCAGGGGGAAATGAAGGAAATAACTATATGACTAACCGCCTCGCAGGACATACGGATCAGCGCCAAGGCCCCTTAACCCGATAACGATGTTTACCAAGATCAAAAATATAGATACCGCCTTCCAACAGATCAGGCAGTTTACCTTAGCAGTCGTTTTATGCTCCGCACTCGTGTGCTGCTTTACCACTTACAAGAGCTTCGAACTGGTTGAGGGTATACAATCGAAAGTCTATATCCTGTCCGATGGCAAAGCGCTTGAGGCGGTGGCCGCTGAGCGTAAGGACAATGTGGCGGTGGAAGCACGGGATCATGTGAAAGTCTTTCATGAACTATTTTTCACGCTTGACCCCGACGAAAAAGTGATCCAGAACAATCTTACGAAAGCACTTTACCTCGCTGACGGCTCTGCCAAACAAGCCTATGACAACCTCGCTGAAAGCGGCTACTATGCCGGTGTTATCGCCGGCAATATCAGCCAGCGCATCCAGGTGGACAGTGTACGCGTCGACCTTTCCGCCTATCCTTATCATTTCCGTTGTTACGCGACCCAAAGTATCGTGCGCACAACCAGTACCGTGACCCGGAGCTTACTCACCGAAGGCTGGCTGCGGAATGTCTCCCGGAGCGACCATAACCCGCACGGCTTTCTGATCCAGCGATGGTCGATCCTGGAAAACAAGGACCTTAAAATAACGAACCATTAACTCTTTAAACGCATGAAACAGAATGCATCCAATCTTCAGCTACAGCGGAAGCGCAAGGCGCTCCTGGTTGCCCCATTACTGGTTCTGCCCTTCCTGACGCTTTTTTTCTGGGCGATGGGTGGCGGACGTGGTACAGGCGGCCGCCAGACCGGGAAGGGCCAGGGCGGACTTAACAGGAACCTGCCGGACGCGCAGGTGAAAGCGCCGGGCACGATCGATAAAATGGGCTATTACAACCGGGCTGCCCAAGATTCAGCCGCTCGCCGGAGGCTCCGGTCACAGGACCCGTATATGGCGAGTACACCATTGACCGACACGCCTGGCTGGCATTTTCAGCCCGTCGCCACCGGTCTGGCTGCGGCGGCCAGGAAGCCCGCGCCGGAAAGCGGCGAATCTCAGGTTTACCAAAAGCTAGCCGAGCTCCAACAAGCTGTGGATCAACCGCAACGGCCGGCCAGATCACCTTCGAAGCCGGCCGGTATACCGCTGTCGCCCCTGCCGAACCGCACTGCTCCCCGCTCCCCTGACCCGGAACTTCAGCAGATGAATAGTCTGCTCGAGCATATACTGGATATCCAGCATCCGGAACGCGTCTCGGAAGAAACCAGGAAAAACAGGCTTGCCGATACGTTGCGGTTTAAAGCCATTCCCGCCGCTATCGACGGTAATCAAAAGGTTACCCAAGGCTCAGTCATCCGTATCCGGCTGCTCGACTCGGTGACGGTGAAAGGCGAGCATCTGGCTAAAGGGCAGCTTGTCTTCGGCACCGGAAGTCTCTACAACCAGCGCATGGCCGTGTCAATCAAAACCGTCCGCATCGGTTATACAATCCTGCCGGTCGACCTGACGGTCTATGATATGACCGACGGACTGGAAGGCATCAGCGTCCCGGAAGCCGTAACCAACGAAGCGGTCAAGGCAGGAGCCGACAACGGCGTCCAGTCCCTCCAGTTCATGAGCCTGGATGCATCTGTCGGCGCACAGGCTGCCACTGCCGGCATTAATGCTGCCAGGGGACTTTTTTCCAGGAAACTTAAACGGATCAAAGCCAGGCTAAAGAATGGGCACCCCCTGCTGCTGCGTGCCAACCCACCGGCTCTACGATAAATTAATCGAGGATTAAATTTTAAACTTAAAGTACCATGTTTATTCAGCAAAATTATGACTATCTCCGGCATCAGCTGCTCATGACGGGCTTTGGTGATGCCTTAAATGCGCCGCTCCGCGAAAATCTGGAGCAGGGCGCCGAAAAATTCAGCCTGCAGCACAGCCGCTTATTCGGCGAGGATGAAACCCTTTCCACACTGCATTTTTCAAAAGCCAGCAATGGTGACCATTATTTCTTCAACGCTTACGACCTGGTCCTGCGGCGACCTGGAGAGGAAGAGGTTAAGCAGCATGTTTTCATCAACGATAAATACAATTACACGCTGAAAGAACGTTACAACCTGCTTAACGGCCGCGCGGTGTTCAAGGAGCAGCCCGTGCTCTCGAAAGATGATTCGACAGGCAAGCTGGTTCCCAACGGCCAAACTTACCTCGCCTGGCGGGATCTTGACCTAAAAAACAGGGACAAACTGGGCAACTTCGTATCCAAGACGATGTACTGGGAACATAAGAAAGAACTTCAAAGCTATCCGATCAAGGAACTCAGCGTTCCCTACGACAAAAACAAGCTGGTGGCCACCCTGGAAAAGGGCGACAAAGCGAAGGTGACCATTGTGAAAGACGATCAGGAGATCAAAGGTCTTGTCGCCGCCAACCCCCGCCAGCAGCGGCTGGATTTTTATGACAGCCAGGGTCAGCGTATGTCCGTCCGGAAAACCGAAAAACAGCTGCAGGATCAGGTCAAGCAGCTCAAAGCCCCTCAATTGCCGGCAAGCGGAGAACCCGCGAAGCCGGCTCAGGATAAGACTGCTTCCCAGAAGCAGGAAAACACCGACGAGCACGCGCACCAGCGAACGCGCCACCGTCTCCGGCTCTCCTAACGGATAAAGCTGACAGTTCACTCCAATGGGCGGACCTTGGCAAAACGGATCTTACAACCGGCTCAGGAGTTTGGACCTGGTTGACTACCTGGCTTCGCTGGGCCATACTCCTCAATACGTCAGGAGGGGTTTTGAATACTGGTACCTTTCCCCCCTGCGAAGCGAAAACAAACCCAGCTTTAAAGTAAACCGGTTGAAAAACCGCTGGTTTGACTTTGGATTGTTCGAAGGCGGGGATCTGATCAACTTCGCCCGGCGTTATCACCAGTGTTCGCTGCGTGAGCTGCTCCAAAAAGACATCGATACGGCCCAAACGCAGCTGCCGGCCGTTGACATTTTACCACAACAGGCTGAGGGTAGAATAGTGCTCAACGCGATCGAGCGTATTCATTCCGGAGCCCTGATCGATTATCTGCATGACCGGCACATTCCGCTTGCGGTAGCCAACCGGTATTGCCAGGAAGCGCATTATGAGATCAGCGGGAGGCGGTATTTCGCCATTGCCTTTGGCAACGACGAAGGCGGCTATGAGCTGCGCAATCGTTTTTTTAAAGGTAGTTCCAGCCCAAAGGCGATCACCAGCCTCCCGGGGAACGGCAGCGAGGTCAGCGTATTCGAGGGATTCATGGACTTTCTGTCTTACCAAGCCCTGATGCTCGGCAAGCCAGCTGAAAAATCCAGTTTTGTCGTTTTGAATGGCGCTGCGCTTTTTGAAAGAGCGCGGCCCTTCCTGGACCGTCATGAAGCGATCAGGCTGTATTTCGACCGTGATGCCACAGGCGATCACTATACAGAGTATGCCTGCCGACTAAATGAAAAATACCGCGATGAACGGGCGCTGTTTTCGGGCGCGAAAGACCTTAACCAGTGGCTGATGTCGGCACAAGTGCCCAAAACAAGGCGTTTTCGCCGTTTGTGACGATTTCTGATAACTTCTTAAAAGAATTGAGATGAGCAAGAAAAACAACAGAACGTGCAAATTTGAAGTGCTACTCACCCATGCGGAACAGCTTAAACTGCAAGGTGCCTGGAAGCAAAGTACCATGCGCAGTAAGAGTGACTATATCCGTCATGCACTTTTCGGCAGGCAAATACCGGTCAATGTGCGCTACCAGTCGCAGGATGAACTGATGCAGGAGCTCATTCTGCTCAAAAAAGCGTTAGACATGGCCGCCTCCACATTTACCCAGAGTATCAATCAGCTCACCCTGTCGGCTCATCTTCATTCATCGGGCTATCCCGCTGAAGATCTTGACCGCTACGCGGCCGAACTAATCAGGCTGGTTTTAGAAATTAATTCCAAGATAACTCAAGTCGGTGAACAATGGTTACGATAATCAACTCCAGCAGAAGCCTTTATTACGCCATCATGTATAATGAGCAAAAAGTTTTGGACCAGGAGGCCATTTGCCTGGAAGCGGCCTATTATCCCATCGATGTCGGACAGCTTACCATTGAGCAGAAACTTTCACGCTTCCGCAAACTCGCAGCGCTTAACCAACGGGCGAAAGCCACGACCATCACCATCACCCTGAATTTCGCGCCTGGAGAAAACCTGTCGCCGGAATTACTGAAGGAAATTACCGAGGCCTATCTAAAAAAAATCGGGTTCAGTGAACAGCCTTATCTGCTGTACCAGCATTTGGATGCCGGTCATCCGCATGTCCACGTGGTCACCACCACGCTCAAACCCGACGGCAGCACGATTCTCATGCACGACGTCCGGACAAAAGTGAGTCCCAAAGCACGCCGCGAAATCGAAATTGCGTTTGGCTTACGGCGGGCTGACCGGGTTTCCTGGAAAACTGACCAATCTGCCGGCTACCGGCCCGGGCGTAAAGTCATGTACGGCCAAAAAGAAATAACGGCAGCAATTGCCCTGGTCCTGGAAAATGTCGTCAGCCGGTACCGCTGTACTTCGATAGAGGAGCTGAATGGTTTGCTTTACCTTTATCAGCTCAGAGCTTACGCTGGCAAACCGGGTTCCCTGCTCAGGGCCAACCGGGGCTTGCTGTATCAGGCACTTCGTCCCGGCGGCAAGCCGGTTGGCGTACCGGTTAAATCGAGTACTTTTGGCCGGTCCTTTACACTGACCGGGCTGGAAAAAAAGTTCGCTGCGGACGGTCTGTTAAAGGTGCCGCTGATCGCCAGGTTGAACACCGTTTTACAGTACGCCCTCCTATCGGCTGCGCATAATTTCCGCGCGCTGCAGTCCAGATTACGGGAGGAAGGCGTGGATCTGGTTCTGCTTAAATCTAACAGCGATAAGCTGCTGCCAGAGCAGATCGTCTTCGTGGACCATCGCACGCAATCCGTTTTTCGGGCATCTGAACTGCGCTTTTCCCTACCCTCGGTCCTGGCCAGCGCCCTCGATAACCGGGCGCTGCTGGTCGCAGGCCCTTATCCTGACGGCCTGGCCGGGCTGCAGCCGGCTGAATTCACCGCACCCGACAACCAGCTGTATGGCCTGCAGCATTTCCTCCTGCTGCTTTGCCGGCAGGAGGTGCTGTCGGATCATATGGACCCGGGCCTTAAGCGGACCAGGCGGAAGAAGAAAAGATGGTATCTGTCGGACCACCGTTAACATTTAAAAGTACTGTAACATGGCAACCGGAGAAAACGAACACGCTATGCGCAAAATCCTGGACATGACCAGGATGATCAGCATCGGCTTGCTGATCCTGCACTTTTACGTCACCTGCTACCGGCCTGCGCTGCGGCTGCACCTGACCTCCCCGATCACCGATCGCTTACTGGACAATATCAGCAAAACCGGCGTATTTCACCACTTCAATACGCTTAAATTTATTGCGCTGGCCTTTTTATGGATTGCCTTGCTGGGCGCAAAAGGAAAAAAAGAAGCGCATTACCGCTACGCGGACGGCCTGCTTCCGATGCTTGGCGGCCTGCTTTTATATTTCGGGAGTTATTATATGCTGCAGTTACCCGCCGCCATGAACCACCTCACCGCAGGTTATATCACGGTCACCAGCCTCGGTTACCTCGCCATCCTGCTTGGGGGCACCCGCCTCTCCCGCATTATCCGAGACCAGCTCCAGGGCGATATATTCAATGCGGCAAACGAGACTTTCCCCCAGGAGGAGCGCTTGCTGGAAAATGAATATTCGGTTAATCTACCCGCCTGTTACCAGCTCGGTCAGACCCAGCGGCGCAGCTGGATCAACTTTATTAACCCGTTCCGGGGCTTGCTCGTCATCGGCTCCCCAGGTTCCGGAAAATCGTATTTTATCATCCGGCACATGATCACCCAGCACCTCGAAAAAGGATTCTCTATGTTCGTCTATGATTTCAAATATGACGATCTCAGCCGGATCGTTTACAATACCTGGCTCCGCCAGAAAGACCGCCAGCAGCACCCTGCCGGGTTTTATGTGATCAACTTTGATCAGCTGGATCAGTCACACCGGTGCAACCCGCTGGATCCGGCATCGATGTTTGACATTACGGACGCCGCGGAATCGGCACGCACCATCCTGCTTGGGCTTAACCGGGAATGGGTCAAAAGGCAGGGTGACTTCTTTGTGGAATCCCCCATTAACTTCCTGACTGCAGTAATCTGGTACCTTAAAAAATATGAGAACGGGGCCTGTTGTACGCTGCCTCATGTAATCGAACTCATGCAGCTGGACTATGAAAAGTTATTTACCATTCTACGAACCGAGCCGGAAATCGAAGTACTGATCAACCCTTTTGTCAGCGCCTTTCTGCATGATGCGGCTGAACAACTGGAAGGACAGATCGCCTCGGCAAAAATTGCCATGGCGCGTCTGGCTTCTCCACAGCTTTATTATGTGCTTTCCGGCCATGACTTTACGCTGGATATCAACAACCCGGCAGCGCCGAAGATCGTCTGCGCCGGCAATAACCCGCAAAAAATACAGAGCTATGGTGCGGTCCTTTCTTTGTACGTCAACCGGCTGATCAAACTGATCAACCAAAAAGGCAAGTTGAAAAGCAGCCTGATATTTGACGAATTCCCGACGCTTTACCTGAACAATATCGACACCCTCATCGCCACGGCCAGAAGCAATAAAGTAGCCACTTGCCTGGCCGTACAGGACCTGAGCCAGCTACGCAAAGACTACGGCCGGGAACAGGCCGATGTTATTATGAATATTACCGGTAATGTGATCAGTGGCCAGGTAACCGGCGATACGGCGCGCCAGCTCTCTGAGCGCTTCGGGAAAATCATGCAGGACCGCGAAAGTTTGTCTATTAACAGCACAGACACTTCGGTGAGCAAGTCTAAACAACTGGAATTTGCGATTCCCGCCGCCAAAATCTCCGGCCTGAGTTCCGGCGAATTCGTCGGCATGGTAGCTGATGATCCGCAAAATAAAATCAAACTGAAAACCTTCCATTGTGAAATTATTAACGACCACGAGGCACTCCGGCGCGAAGACGCGAGCTTTAAAGACCTTCCGGCATTCTCAAAGGTAAAACCGGAGGCGGTAAAAGGAAACTACCACCGGATTAAAGCGGATGTGCAAGAGATCGCCAGAGCCGAAATGGAACGGCTGCTGGCCACCCCGGAACTTGCTCACCTGATTATCCGCAAGAGATAGGGGCCAGGCTTCACTGGTTGACTTGTAAAAAGCATTATTAAAGCCGCGTTAACTCGCTTATGAAAGCGTTGCCCATTGTTTATCAATCAATTCATTTATTTAAACTCCGGTGGTATCATCATCGCCCGTTAAGCTTATCCACCAGGTCAAAGTGCTGTAGGTAAGGTTCCAACAAATCTTTATTGTTAAAAGGTCTGATCTTGATGATGCTGTTCTCGACTCTATCATAATATAACTCCGCATAGAAGTTGCTTACGCTGTAAAGTTGGACCGTTACCTTACCCTCCATTCGATTACCCAGGTAGGCACCTTTCCAAAGTACTTCAGCTTGTTCATTGAGGTCTAACGCAAGAAACTGATACAAAGTGATCATTGTCCCAAAGTAAGGAAAGCACTTTAAATAAGAAAGCCTGATCGGGATCAGGCTTTCTGGATGTCAAACATTAGCTTTTTTTCTTGGTGACCGTTGTGGTGGTCTTCTTGTTTTCCTTGTAACGCATATCCGGCGTACCATCTTTCTTTAAATGAACCGTCGTGGTTTTATTCTCTTTATAACGTTTGTCTGGCGTTCCATTTCTCTTTAAATGGACAGTCGTTGCACTTTTCGTGCTCGTTGCAGCCTTGGTCGTGGTTTGCGCATTGACTATGGTAGCCGCAGACAGGAATAGCATAGTAGCCAAAGTGAATAGTTTTTTCATAATGCAAGATTTAATGGTGATAAACACTAATATATTACCGATTGTTGGCATTCCAAACACTGTGGTTAATTAGTTCGCTCGTATGAACCCTAATACCATTCCCGCTTTTGCAATCCAATATTAAAAAGATATAGCAACCGTCAAACTGAAAAAAAGCCTTCTTCCGGCGATTTTTTCCGAAAACAATTAGCTAAAAAGCAAAATTTCCCGAAAATATATGGCGTCTTTTTTCGTAAAATTGTTAAGTACTGACCATTCTTCCTGCCATGCACCAACTGGATAAAACCGATACCGAAATTCTCCGGCTTTTACAAAAGGATGCGGAGTTAACGAATAAGGAAATTGGCTACCGCCTCCTCAAATCTGTAGCTACCATTCATGACCGGGTCAGGCGGTTAAAAGAAGATGGCTATATCAAAAGAATAGTGGCTATTCTGGACAGAAAAAAAGTGCAGAAAAATCTGATTGCCTTCAGTCATGTACTACTGAGCGACCATTCATTTGACACGCTGTCCAATTTCGAACGGGAGGTATCGAGGTTCCCGGAAGTAATGGAGTGTTTTCAAATGACGGGCACATTTGATTTCATCTTAAGGATTGCAACCACGGACATGGACACTTACCATGAATTTTACCGGTATAAATTAGCAAAGCTTCCCAACATTGCTACCGTGCAAAGTTTTTTTGTCTTGTCTGAAACCAAAAGCGACACGGCCTATCCGTTGTAACCGCTGTAAGCCGCTTAATGCTGGTTAAAATCGTAGCGAGCCGTTTACCCATACCAGCTTCTGACGCAGTCGCCTTACGCCTCTGGGAGTCTAGCGAAAATGAACCATGTGAAAAAACTGACCACTATTAGCGCCGGTAGGCTTTTAAGCCGCTGTTGAGATAAGCCAGATATTGCGGAATATCGAAATTGGCGCCTTGTGGAGGGACCAGTGGCTGCTGAGTAGCAGGATCAAGCAAAACGTAAAAAGGTTGTGCGTTCGCCCGAAATTTACTGATTTGGAGATAACTCCATTGATTGCCAATAGTCTTGATTTTGGTACCATCCGGTGTGAGGCGCTGCTCCGCCCGGGGAAGAGTTGTCTGATCATCTACATATAGCTGGATTAGCACAAAGTCCTCGTTGATGACCTTGGCAATGCTCAGGTCAGGCCAGACACTCGCCTCCATTTTCCTGCAGTTTACACAGGCATGCCCCGTAAAATCGATTAATGCAGGTTTGTGTATTTTCCTGGCATACGCCAATCCCTCGGCGTAATCGAAAAACGGATGAAAGCCCTTGGGAGGATCGAAAAGACCGGCATATTTACGAACGATATCGTCGGTGTTCCCCGCCGGCAGCGCCGTTACTGAATTCAGGTTAAAATCCTGGGTAGACATTGGCGGCAGGAAAGCGGCAACGGACTTCAGCGGTGCCCCCCAGAGGCCGGGAACGAGGTACACGGTGAAGGCCAGGGTAAGAATGGCCAGGAATAACCGCGTTACGGAAATATAGCTGCCGGAGCTGTCATGCCGGAATTTTAGTTTGCCCAGCAGATACATCCCCATTAATCCAAAAATAACGATCCACAGTACCAGGAAGACCTCCCGGTCAAACCAGTGCCAATGATAAGCCAAGTCGACATTGGAGAGGAATTTGAGTGAAAGCGCAAGTTCCAGCAATCCAAGCACTACCTTGACGCTATTGAGCCATCCGCCCGACTTTGGCAGCGCCTGTAATGTAGCCGGAAAAATCGCGAACAGGGTAAAAGGTAAGGCTAAGGCCAGCGAAAACCCGAACATGCCGGCAGCAGGCCCGAGCAGCGCGCCACTGACGGCTGCCTCCACTAAAAGGGTACCGATAATGGGCCCGGTACAACTGAAAGAAATAAGTGACAGCGTTGCCGCCATGAAAAAAACGCCCATCCATCCCCCCTTTGCGGCATGCCGGTCCATTTGATTGGCCCAGGTAGCCGGCAAGCTTATTTCAAAGGCACCCAGGAAAGACGCGGCGAAAGCAACGAGCAGCAGAAAGAACAACCCATTAAAAAGGCCATGGGTCGCCAGGCTGTTCAGGGCATCCGCACCAAAGAGGATGGTGATCGAAAGACCCAATACGACATAAATCAGGATGATACTGATGCCATAAAACATCGCCGTACGGATGACGCCCCCTCTGGACTGCAGCTGCTTGGTAAAAAAGCTCACCGTGAAGGGAAGCATAGGAAAGATACAGGGCATGAATAAGGCGGCAAAGCCACCGGCAACGCCGGCGAGGAAAATCCCCCATAGGGACTGTCGCCGATTGTCCGGGTTCGTACCTGCTAAAGCCCCCCCGGGCTGCGGCGTCGCCTTGCCTCCTCGATTCAGCTGTCGGCCCGGATTGCTTTTGGGGATTTGGGCCGGTACCATTGCAGTGAAATGCGCTTCCGCTGTCGACACCGTATCCTGACCTTGAGCCACCATCACGCTGGTCGCCATGACCAGCCCGATTAACATGATCAGCTTTTTCATTATCAGCCTTCCTCCTTTTAGGGCTTCAGATTACCATCAGCATCCAATTCAACCAGCCGGTACCCTTTATCCCGAAGACCAGGAAGAAACAGGCCCTTATCCCCCACGACCAGGATGGTCATCTGGCCGGTATCCAGGTATCGCCTGGCCAACCGGTCTACTTCGTCTTTGGTCAGGCTTTTCAGTATACCGCTTTCCTGTACCGTAAAGTTAGCTGGCAGCTCATAGGCCAGCATACGGGCCAGGAACGACGCCTTTTGTCCATTCGTTTCATATTTTCCGGCCTCGCTCCGGCCAATCGAGTTTTTAGTGAACGCCAGTTCCCCGGTGCTGATCCCCTCTGTTGCATATTGGCGGATAACCTGAACCATTTCCAGCACAGCACTGTCCGTCGCGGCGGCACGCACACCAGCCTGCGCCGTATACGTTCCGCCAAATTTGCCGGAGTTAAAATTAGAGTTCGCCCCATAAGTCCATCCCTTATCTTCGCGCAGGTCCATATTCAGGTGACTGCTAAAACATCCGCCCAACATATAGTTCATCAAACCGAGCCGGTAAAATACCCCCGTCGCATCATAACTGACGCCCGTGTAATCACCGATACAGATCTCGGACTGGGCGGCATGGGGGATATCGACATAATAGATCGTCTTCGGCTCAGTCCTGCCCTCAGGCGCCGGCGCGTCGGGGACGGCGACTTCTTTTACTTTCCACTGCTGTAGGAACCGCAAATCTGCGTTCGCCTGAGCTGCCGCCAGGTCACCGGCCACGACCACTGAACACAGATTAGGCGCAAAATAGCGATCATAGTAATCCTGCACGTCTTCCAGGGTGATATGATTCAACGTCTCAGTAGTGCCGCCAAGGCCATAGACCCTGATATTGTCCTTTCCATAAAGAATTTTATAATAAACCGCATTAGCCACATTAACCGGCTGCGTCCTGGAGATCCGCAGCCCCTCGATATCCTGCTTTTTTATCCGGTCCAGCGCCTGCTGGCTGAACTTCGGATGAAACATGCGCTCACGGAGCAGCGCCAGCGTCTGCTCAATATTTTTTGTGAGCGAAACGCAGTGGTAAACGGTAGCGTCAGCAGTAGCGCTCACATCAACTTCACTTCCCAATGCTTCCAGCCTGGCGCTGAATTCCTCCCTGCTCAGGTGCTGCGTGTCCTCGTTCAGCATCTGGGCCACCACCATCGGCAGGCCGGCCTTGGCCGGGTTACTGGCAGCCAATAAGCCGCCTCCCCTGATGGAGAACGTCATGGTCACCGCGGGAATTTCGTGGTTGCAGGAACCGATCATGCGGAGCCCATTGTCCATTTTTGCCGTCCAGTATACCGGGACTTTAATGATCGGATTTTGTCCGGCGGGCGGAATAATACTCCGGTCAAAATGATCCTGACCCCGATGATAGGATAAACGCGGATAACCATCCTCCCGCACCTGGCCGTGCAGGTCGTCCGCCTTAAAGTCATCTGGAGCCGCCGGCGCAACGTTCAAGCCGTTAGGAAGAATGCTCAGGACCACAGCAGCTTTTCCTTTAAGGTACTTTTCATATACACGCATCACGTCTTGTCGCGAAAGTTTTTGGATATCCGCAAGTTCGCGGCCGGGGTTTGGCGTACCGGTAAAGGTCTGTGCCACGGCGAGCGCACTAACCTTCCCCGAAACGCTGCCTAGCGCGTTGATGAAGTCGGCCACTGCGCTCCCCTTATAACGCGCCAGATCTTTCTCCGTCACCCCCCGCTTTTCAAAATCGGCCAACGATTCGCTGATCAACTGCTGCATCCCGGCCAGGCTTTGCCCCGCATACGGCATAATCTGTATCCCGACCGATCCGGCTAATTCGGAATGATCAGCGAACATAACTGCACGGGCTGCTTTCCCGGGTTTGATGAAATGCTGATAAAGGATCGAATTCGGCCCCTGCCCGATAATCATGGCTAAAGCATCAAGTGCCGCCCGATCCTTGTCATTCATTTTTACACCAATATAGGCCCGGTATAATAAAGGAAGCCGCGCATAATGATCCCTGTAGGAAATGTAACGGTCGGCTGTCAATTCGGGGGACGGCAGCAGCAGCGGTCTGACATCCGGTCCGCGCGGAATCGATCCGAAATACTGCGACACCCAGGCTAAGGTTTGCTTTACATTGAGGTCACCACCAATCGTCAGCGTGGCATTATTGGGACCGTACCAACGTAAAAAGAACCGCTTCAGGTCGTCCACATGGACTTTGTCAAGATCCTCGGGACAGCCAATCGTCAACCAGGAATAGGGATGTCCGTAAGGATACAAAGCCTTGGAGACCGCTTCTTCGGCCAAACCATAAGGCCTGTTATCATAGTTCTGACCGCGCTCGTTTTTGACCGTCGCGCGCTGATTCTCAAACTTCTTCTGGGTAACGGCATCCAGCAGAAACCCCATCCGGTCGGACTCGAGCCAAAGCATCTTTTGCAATTGGTTGCTTGGCACCGTCTCGAAATAATTCGTTCTGTCCCGCGTTGTTGAGCCATTAAGCTTGCCCCCGGCAGCCGTAACCAGCCGGAAATGTTCGCCAGCCCTCACATGGTCTGAGCCCTCAAACATCATATGTTCAAAGAAATGGGCAAATCCGGAGTGGCCGATTTCCTCTCTGGCTGAACCGACATGATAGGTGACATCGACGTGAACGATGGGATCGGAATGGTCCTCGGTCAGGATTACGGTCAACCCATTGTCCAGTACATATTTTTCATAGGGAATAACGAGTTCGCTGCCTTGTTTGACGACCTTTTCAACTAATTTGGGTACCTGCGAAAATGTGGCGCTCACCGGCGCCAACAGCAATGCCGTTAAAAAAATAGGTTTCATGGTGTTGGTTATCATTGATTGGATGGTATTTGCGCTTATTTGACCGGAATGCTAAACGCTAAATCCTCCGGGGGAAGGCATTGCTTGTCGTTGCAGGTCATGTATTCCACGGTACCCTTAACCGTTACCCCAGGCATTTTCAGTCGGATGCGCTGTTGGAAGATGACGATCCGCTCAAAATAACGCACGTTCATATGAAAAACGCTTTCCATCCTCGTCAGCGGTTTGGCTTCCCGGGTTTGGCCGATTAGCGAATAGCCCGAAGACCTGGCAAAGGTGAACGACGTTCTGACCGGTCCACCCGCTTGAAGATGCTGTGAATAGATATGCCATCCGGGCTTCATGGTCGCTTTCAACAATACGACGGCAGTCGTGTTACTGATTTTCTTGGCCGCATAGCTCCATTGAACAGGCTTAAGGATTTGTCCTCTGCCGGTCAGCGTTAAGCCGCCGAGTAAAATAAACAGGATCAGTTTTTTGTTCTGTATTATTTCCATAACTGCTTCAATAATTGAGTATGAACAGGGCATTCACGCCTTATTTTTTTCGATAAAGCTCACTGCTTGCAACATATTTCTCAAGGAGTGACCTGATTTTTCGAAAATTTCATGGGCATCGGGTAAACCAGTTCATGATTTTTCGGAGGACAACCTTGAACCCGAAAGATCTTGCGCTTTTTTTCGGACGTCATTCGCGGCTGCGCCGGTTAAAGCCGGTCAAGTCACCGCACTGCCCCAAGTCTCGTGTTTTCTGCTGACTGATTCCGGCATGCTCCATACCATTCGTGTACTTTACAGGCGACTAATCCAGCATCACACCTTCGGAAACACCGCAAGAAAAAGCAGCAAGCACGAAGTTCAACGCCATTTTATCTTCCCAGACCCGTGAAAACAAGCGTTTCCGGCCAAACCCTTAGTGTACCGGAACAGCTAAAACGAACTCGATATGGCGTTAGCGTACCGAAAAACAGTTAAATAGTAAAGTAAAGCCCTTTGATTCCATCCTTGCTGATTGAAATAAGGGCCCGGTATGGTTTTATTATCCGATAACCACAACCTTTACCATCACCGGGAGATCCGCTGTCCGGTCAACCAATTCAGTTTCCTAAACACTTAAAAGTGGGGCTATGAAAGTATCCTTTGCAACCAAATGCTATGAACAAATGACGCCCGGTGAACTTGCAGAACAGGCGTTACAGCGTGGAGAAGCCAAGCGTTCCTCTTCCGAGGCGCTCGTCGTTGCCACCGGCCGGTTCACGGGCCGCAGTCCGGCCGATAAGTATATTGTTCGGGACGACATTACCGAAGCAAAAATCGACTGGAATCACTTCAACCGGGCGATCGGGGAAACCAGCTTCCTCCGGTTAAAAACGAAATTATTGGCCTATCTAAATGAACAGCCAGCCATCTGGGCAAGGAACATGTTCGCCTGCGCCGACTCAAACTATCGGCTGGCCATCCGCATCGTTACCGAAAATCCCTGGGCGAATCTGTTTGCCGCCAATATGTTTATCGAGCCCTCGGAAGATGAGCTGACCGATTTCCGCCCCGGCTGGCAGATCCTGCAGGCCCCCGGCTTCCTGGCTGATCCGCAAACCGACGGCACTGCGAACGGCAATTTTACGATTATTTCATTTACACACCGCATGATCCTGATCGGCGGTTCAGCCTATACGGGCGAAATTAAGAAATCGGTTTTCACCGTCCTGAACTTTTTGCTGCCCCATGACCAGGACGTCTTAAGCATGCACTGCAGCGCCAACGAAGGTGCAACCGGCGATGTAGCGCTGTTTTTTGGGCTGAGCGGCACCGGTAAAACGACGCTGAGCACGGATCCGGACAGAGCGCTCATTGGCGACGATGAGCACGGATGGAGTGACGCCGGCATATTTAATTTTGAAGGCGGCTGCTATGCAAAAGTCATTAATCTTTCACCTGAATCCGAACCCGGAATCTTCGGGGCGATACGCAGAGGAGCGCTGGTGGAGAATGTGCGGCTGGAGCAGACCGGTGAAATAGATTACACCGATCATAGCATTACCGAAAATACGCGGGCGAGTTATCCGCTGCATTTTATTGCAAACGCCAAGCTTCCCTCCTCGTCAGGGCATCCGCGTCATATCTTTTTCCTGAGTTGCGACGCCTGCGGCGTTTTACCGCCCATCAGCAAGCTGACCGATGAGCAGGCCATCTATTATTTTCTAAATGGCTATACGGCTAAAGTAGCCGCTACAGAACAGGGCATTACCGAACCCAGGCTTACCTTTAGCCCCTGCTTCGGTGCCCCGTTCTTGCCCCTGCACCCGGTCTTTTATGCCTTGCAGCTCGCCCGCAGACTAAAAACCCATAAGGCCGAAGTCTGGCTGGTTAATTCGGGGTGGACAGGCGGCCCTTATGGCGAGGGGGAGCGCATCAGCATTGCCGCCACCAGGGCAATGATCAGGGCCGCCATCTCGGGTCAGCTCGATACGATAGCCTATTCGTTGCACCCCATATTCGGTTTGAAAATGCCGGTCACCTGTCCCCATGTCGATGGCCGGCTGCTTAATCCGTGTGATACCTGGAAAGATACGGCCGCCTACGATGCGATGGCAACCAAACTGAACGATGAATTGGAAGAAAACTACCGGCAGTATTACCGGTCGCTGCCTATTAGTGAATGGCGCTTTCTATAAAATTATGGCAACGATCAATCCCTTCCGGCCACTCCGGCCAAACCAGCTTCAGCTCGACCGGCTCGTTTTCCCAGATGCATCGACGGAGCGGCTTTGCTGGGCAAAAGGAACTGAGACGCAATCTTTACAAGCGCTGTTGGAAATTGGTGCCCGCGAACATCCCGGAATGCATAAAGATCAAAGTCAGCGCTATAGCGATATCAGTAACAATCTCGACCTGCTAATTGCGCGGGAAAGTCTGTTGCAGGAAGAAACGCCCGGCATTTACCTCTATGAAGTAACCGGTGAGGCCGGCTCACAAACCGGCATCTGGGGGCTTGCCGACGTAAGTGACTATATTTCCGGAGAGATTAAAATCCATGAACTAACCATCGCTCCCTCTGTGCGCCGCCTCAAAAACTATCGGAAGTACACCGGTCTCGAGGGAAGTCCGGTACTGCTCACTTATCCGGGGCAAAACGCCATTCAGGCGCTCATCCCTATCATCAAGGCGGGAGTCCCGGCTATGATTTACCGGCATTGCCATCAGCAGCATAGGTTATGGAAGATTAAAGCCCCGGATTTGCAAAGGCAGCTCATCGATGCCTTTGCGGGGATAAAGGCCGTATATCTGGCTGACGGGCACCATCGGCTGGAATCGGCACTGCAATTAGCGATTGAACAAAGCGAAGCACAACTGCCGGTGTTCGACAAAATCTCTGCTTTATACGTAAGCATGGAAGAGCTTCAGATCGAACGCTATTACCGGGTGATTAAACCCGAGGTACCGATCCATCCGGCATATTTCTTCAGACAGTTGAAAACTAATTTCCGGATACGTCGAAGTACCCGGAATAAGCCGATAGAGCCAACCAACTTACATCATTTTGGGCTGCTCTATAACGGCCGGTGGTACCATTTGCAGGCGAAGGCGCGGACCTATGCCAAGGCCTGTACTGCCTGCCGGCTCGATCCTGCTATCCTCCAGGACCGGATACTTTCCCCAGTTTTCGGCATTGAAGACCCGAAGACCGATCAACAACTGCAATGTATCGGCGGCCGGAATGCGCTGGGTAAAATTGTGGAGCTCCTCAAAACCGAGCCCGATTCCATTGTTTTCACCCTTTGTCCCCTCACGCCCCAACAACTGGTTGCTGTAGCAGACGTCGGCGGCATACTTCCACCGAAATCAACTTGGATTGTACCTAAAATACCTTTTGGCCTGCTTATACAACAACATCAAACGACTACACGATACGAACAATGAAAAAAACAAAAATCCTTGTTATCGGCGCTTCAGGACAAATCGGCACTGACTTGACCACTGCCTTGGCGGCCGAGTTTGGACCGGACCAGGTCCTGGCGTCAGATATTCATGAAAGCCCACGCGATCCGGCCTTGAAGCATTATATCTCCTTAGATGTGTTAAACGAAGCGGAATTAGAGCGGGTAGTGACGGAAAACGGCATTACCCAGATTTATCTTCTGGCAGCGATGCTTTCCGTTAACGCGGAGCGAAATCCGGATCTTGCCTGGAAACTCAACGTACAGAGCCTGTTGTTGGTACTGCATATCGCGAAAGAACATCAGTTGGACAAGGTGTTTTGGCCGAGCAGTATCGCGGTATTTGGCGCTACTTCGCCCAGATTCCGTTGTCCCCAGCATACGCGGATCGAGCCCGACACTATTTATGGCATCAGTAAACGTACCGGCGAATATTGGTGTAACTATTATTTTGAAAAATACGGTGTGGATGTCAGAAGCCTTCGTTATCCGGGTCTGATCTCTCATTCTGCGCCGCCCGGTGGAGGCACGACGGATTATGCCGTGGATATCTTTCACCAAGCCCTGGAAAAGGGAGCATATACCTGCTATTTGTCCCCCGACAACTCCTTGCCCATGATGTACATGGCGGATGCTGTACGGGCAGCCCTGGAACTGATGCGTGCGCCAAAGGCCAACATCAGGACCAGGACGGCTTACAATATTGCCGGGCTTAGCTTTGCACCGAGCGAGCTCGTTACAGCCATCCGCCGGTACCTGCCCGATTTCCAGATGACCTATAATCCGGATTTCCGGGACGCCATCGCCAGAAGTTGGCCCGCCAGCATACGCGACGATGAAGCCAGGAAAGACTGGGGATGGCAACCGGCTTACCCCCTTGGGCGACTGACGGAAACCATGCTCAGGCAGCTAAGCAGCAAAAAAAACATATCGTTGCTCGTTGATGATTGCCTCGAAGGCTGATATTGAACCGTTTTTCGCGCAGTGATTACTGCTGCCGGCCAGTCGAAAATGCACTGGCTAAGCGGGAAGCAGGTATTTGACAGCAGGCTGCCGGCAAAACGCAAACTGCCGCCGCAGATAGAATAATCAACCCTGCATCCTCCCGTAGCGAGGCGTGCCGGGCACGACCAACTAAGCGGAAGTAATGATATTGACATTACTACGTTCCGGCTCAGCAGCAGTATAATCCGCAATCGCCGGCGGCTCACGACCACGGATAGATCTTTAAACCAATTATTGACTTAATCAATTCAAGTTATGGCAACTTATCCCGTCACTGTTAACAGTGATACGCATTTCTTTACCGACGTCTGCAAGCATTTCGACTATGCAGCACAGTTCACCAAACATGACGCCGGATTATTAGATCAAATCAAATCCTGCAACAGCGTTTACCGGTTCCGTTTTCCGATTCGCCGGGGAGATGGTTTTGAGGTTATCGATGGCTGGCGGGTTGAACATTCCCATCATCAGTCGCCTACTAAAGGCGGCATCCGGTACAGTGAAATGGTAAATGAAGATGAGGTAATGGCACTGGCCGCCTTAATGACCTACAAATGCGCCGTTGTCAATGTACCGTTTGGCGGCGCCAAGGGGGGCATTAAGATCAATCCGAAGCATTACAGTATGGTAGAGCTTGAAAATATTACCCGCCGCTATACAGTTGAACTGGCCAAAAAGAACTTTATCGGCCCGAGCATTGACGTCCCCGCTCCTGACTACGGTTCGGGGGAGCGCGAAATGAGCTGGATCGCCGATACCTATGCAACCATCAACCCGGGCCAGCTGGATGCGTTAGGTTGTGTAACCGGCAAGCCTATTGCCTTACAGGGCATTGCCGGTCGCCGCGAAGCTACGGGGCGCGGCGTCGCGCTGGCCATACGGGAATGCGTAACCGTAGCCGGGGATATGCAAAAAATTGGCCTGGCGCCAGGCATTTCCGGTAAAAAAGTGATCGTCCAGGGTCTGGGGAACGTCGGCTACCATTCGGCCAAATTCCTGGCAGAGTTTGGCGCAGTGATCGTGGGCTTGTGCGAGTTTGAAGGAGCAGTGTATCATCCTGACGGCCTGGATGCGGAAGCGGTATGGCAGCATCGTCAAATTACCGGGTCCATATTAGGTTACCCGGGCGCCAGGCAGGAGTTCCAAAATCCGGCCGAAGGACTTGAGCAGCCCTGTGACATCCTCGTACCTGCCGCCCTGGAGAACCAGATTACCGTCGCCAATGTCGGCCGTATCCAGGCCAGGATTATTGCCGAGGGGGCAAACGGCCCGACAACACCGGAGGCTGAAGAAATATTTTACAAAAACGGCGGCATCATCATTCCGGACATGTACGCCAATGCAGGCGGCGTGACGGTTTCGTATTTTGAGTGGCTCAAAAACCTGTCACACGTTGCGTTCGGCCGGATGAGCCGCCGGTTCGAAGAAAACACCAACAGCAACCTGGTGAATATGGTTGAGGGGATTACCGGTGTGTCTTTAACCCCAACGCAGCGTGTGCATATTATCAAAGGCGCATCAGAGCTTGAACTTGTGAATTCAGGTTTAGAAGATACGATGATCGCTGCCTACCACCAGATACGCGAAACCTGGAAGGGCAGCCGTGGAATTGACACGCTGCGAACTGCGGCATTCGTCAAAGCAATTGATAATGTCGCTATGTCCTATCAAAATCTCGGCATTTGGCCGTGATAATCCGGATCAATACCACAATCAGTTTACAAAAAAGAAGGGCAGGATGACCGCGCCTTCCCACACCGATAACTTTTACAAAATGCATACAACCCATAATTTCGGGGCCGGCCCATGTATTCTGCCCCCACCAGTCCTTCACCAGGCCGCAGAAGCGGTAAAGCGTTGGGATGACCTCGGTCTCTCGATTTTAGAAGTGTCACACCGTTCAAAAGCGTTTGAAAATGTGGTTCGGAATACGGAATCACTGGTTCGCGAGCTACTCGATGTGCCAGCGGATTATGCCGTCTTATTTTTGCAGGGCGGCGCAAGTCTGCAGTTTACGATGGTTCCGATGAACTTCCTGCAGACAAGCGGAAAGACCGCCATTTATCTCGATGCCGGGCACTTTGGCAGGAAAGCAATTGAGGAAGCCCGGCTATTTGGCGCGGTTGAGGTCGCTGCTTCCTCTGCGGCTGACCATTATACTTTTATCCCTGCCGGCTACCAGGTTCCGGAAGATGCCGCTTATTTTCACTGCACCAGCAACAATACGATCGAGGGCACCGAGATGTTTGAGTTTCCAGATATACCGGTTCCCCTCGTATGCGATATGTCATCAGATATTTTCAGCAGACCGGTGGATGTTAGCCGCTTCGATCTCATCTATGCCGGTGCGCAAAAGAACATGGGGCCTGCCGGCATGACACTGGTCATCGTTAAAAACAGCTTCTTGGATTTGATCAAACATGCAGTCCCGGCCATGCTGGACTACCGCGTCTACCGGGATTATGGATCACTCTATAATACGCCGCCGGTTTTTGCGATCTATACCGCCTGGCTCAACCTGTTATGGTTAAAGCAAAAGGGAGGCGTCCAGGCGATGGCTGCAGAAAACCGGGCTAAAGCAAAAGTTCTTTACGAGGAGGTTGACCGAAACCCCTTATTTTATGGACTTGCCGACAGGCAGGATCGCTCGATGATGAACGTCACCTTCCGCATGTATGAGCCTTCCCAGGAAGCGGATTTTCTGGAATTTGCCAAAAGTAGAGGTATGGTGGGGATCCGGGGATACCGGACCGTTGGCGGATTCCGGGCATCGCTCTATAACGCGCTTCCCATTAGTAGTGTGGAAGCGCTGACCGAATGCATGCGCGCTTTTGCGGCCTCAGCGGCAGGGAGCACTTTTGAACCAGCTTGAAAAGCATCACGAAGAAAACCAGACAAATGCACTGAATGGTACGGTAAGGCACCGCTTTGCTTGAATAAAAAGTTAATTCAACGCGATCAGCCGGCCGTTTCGCCCGGCAAGGATATTACTGGCTATCAACCGGTACGATCCTTTTTACATTCAGATCATGAGAAAAATTAAAACTTCAACCGCTATTATTAATGAGCAAACCAGCAGTTTGAAGCGGTACCTCTCCGAAATCGCCAGGATCGGGCTATTGCGTCCCGAGGAGGAAGCGGAATTGGCCAGGCGGATACGGCGGGGTGACTACGCCGCGAGGCACCGCCTCATCGCATCGAATCTCCGTTTTGTCGTTTCGGTCGCTAAAAAATATCAAAATTATGGATTACCGCTCGCGGACCTTATTAGTGAAGGCAATATCGGTTTACTTAAAGCTGCACAATGCTTTGATGAGACCAAAGGCTTCAAATTTATTTCTTACGCCGTGTGGTGGATACGGCAAAGCATACTCGCCGCGATCGCAGAACAGGCCAGCCTGGTCAGACTACCCCGCAACCAAATTCATGCGCTCACGAAAATTAACCGGCTGAGCAGCGAACTAGAGGGACGCTTGCAGCGTCAGCCTACAGCGGATGAACTTGCCGAACACATGAACGTAGACGTTGAGAAGCTTTCCGATACGCGGAGACACGCCGCCTGGGCGGTTAGTTGCGACGCGCCGGTCCCTGACACCGACAACTGTACCTTGATGCAAGCGCTGTTAGCGCAGGAATTCACGATTGAAGATGAATTCATCGCAGAAGCGGAGGCTAGGGCTGTTCGCGGTATGCTGGTTGTCCTGACACCGGCAGAACGCGAAATTATTGAATTGACATTTGGAATCGGCCATGACCGCGAAATGAGTGCGCCGGAGATTGCTCAAAAAATGCAAATGCGTACAGCTAATGTGCGTATTATCCGGAAGCGGGCAATCGCGAAGCTGCAGTTTTTGCTGAACGCAAAAAAGCTTAGTTACACCCTAAACGCCAATCAACCATTGCTAAAATAACCGGGACCAGACAACGGAACTGATTAATACCGTTCCTTGCAGGTTCTGATAGGAAGATAACCATGAAACAAAAACTGAATTTATCATTTGAAAATACCGAAATTGCTTTTAAGCACCTGTCCAATCGAAAGCTGATCCATTCCTACTGGCTATTTAAACTGATCAGTTGTCGTTTTCTGGTAAAAATTGGTCCACGGCTAACGGCCATTGCCCTGAAGCTGCGCGTCCCGGTCAAATCATTAATTAAGGTTACGCTGTTTAAACAGTTCTGCGGCGGCGAAAGCATGGAAGAATGCCGTCACACGATCAAAAATCTGTACCGGCGCAAAGTAGGCGCTATCCTGGATTATTCGGTCGAAGGTGAGGATAATGAGCGGGCGTTTGATGCGACGTGCCATCAAATTATGAACACCATCACAAAGGCCGCTGAGGACCCTGCAGTTCCGCTTACGGTTTTTAAAGTTACCGGACTGGGCCGGTTTGGCTTACTGGCAAAGCTCGATGCCGGCGTAGAGCTTACCGTTACCGAAAAGGTGGCGTGGCGAAAAGTGGAGCAGCGGGTAAAGGCGATATGTTCAAAAGCGGCGGACGCCGGTATTCCGGTCATGATCGACGCGGAGGAATCCTGGATCCAATGTACGATCGATCAACTCGCGCGTGAGATGATGAGGCTTTTCAATAAGGAACGCCCAATTGTCTATCATACTTACCAGCTGTACCGGCGGGATAAGCTGAGCTCCCTAAAAACAGATTTTCTAGTGGCCCAGCATGAAGGGTTTATTCTGGCCGCCAAACTGGTCCGCGGTGCGTACCTGGAGAAGGAAAGAAAGCGGGCGGCGAAGTTAGGTTACCCATCACCCATACAGCCCGACAAGCGTTCGACAGATAATGACTATTACGAAGCGCTGCGCTTCTGTATTAGCCATATCGACCAGCTGGCACTCGTCGTCGGTACCCATAACGAACAAAGCTGCACCTTAATGGTGGAGCTGATGATTGAAAAAGGAATAGCCCCTGGCCATCCCCACGTATACTTCTCGCAGTTGCTGGGAATGAGTGATCATCTCAGTTTTAACCTGGCAATGGCAGGTTTTAATAACGTCAAATACGTACCATATGGCCCTGTCGAAGCGGTATTACCCTACCTGTTCCGCCGTGCTGAAGAAAACACGGCCATTTCCGGGCAGATGAGCCGTGAACTCGACTTAATCAACAGGGAAAGAAAACGACGGAAAATTTAACCGAGACATTGGCTGCCATTGGCATATAGAGACGCCAAACGTTACGGGGATATTGCTTATCTACTGTCGATGTGCTGTGCTTTAAGGGTGTCGGTGCCCCACTCGGTCAAGCCTGAGGACCGGCGAAAACAACCATTTAGCGTAAGATTGAATCGGTCAAGCGGTTAATTGCACTAAAGCTGGTAAACCGCGTCGCTGTGGAAATATAGTCAGGCTTAACCGGCTCCTCCCGGACCAGATCTGTACTTAGATATTTCTTGTTGCTGTCACACAAAATGGTGACCACATTGGCATGGCTACCCAATTGTTCCTTGATTTTTATCGCTCCGACGACATTTGCGCCGGAAGAAATACCAACCGCCAGTCCTAGTTCCCGCGCGAGTTTTTGTGCCATGATAATCGCATCCCCGTCATTTGCCGGCAACACCTCATCGAGCTCACCCAATTTAACAATTGCTGGGATGAACTCATCAGAAATACCCTGGATGCGGTGCGTCCCTGTTTTGTAACCTGTGCTTAAGGTCGGCGACTCAGCTGGCTCGAGCGGATGTATTTTGATGGATGCATTTTTTGAGCGCAGATAACTACCAACACCCATTACCGTCCCTCCTGTTCCTACGCCGGCTACAAAAGCATCCGGCTGGATGCCATACTGTGTCAGCTGCTCCCAAATTTCCGGTCCGGTCGTGGCTTGGTGGGCTTCAACATTGTAGCAATTCTCGAACTGCCGAGGCAAAAAATAACTGGCTGACACGCTTCGCATCTGCTCTGCCAGCCTGATACTGCCCAAAAATCCGCCATTTGACCGGCTGATCAAGTGGACTTTCGCACCTAGACTAGTAATAATATCCACGCGCTCTTTACTAAGCCAGTCGGGCATGATGATCACAACTTCGTGTCCCAGCGCTTTGCCAATAGCGGCGAAGGCGATACCGGTGTTACCGCTGGTGGCTTCCACAATAATATGTTTCCGCTTCAGCACCCCTTTTTCATATGCCTTTTGGATGATGTATAGCGCCATCCTGTCCTTGATACTCCCGGTCAGGTTATATTGCTCACATTTAACATAAATAAATCCTTCCCTACCCTGGAAGGTATAGTTCAGTTTTAACATCGGGGTGTTCCCCACCAATCGCCAGAGCTCCCTAAACTTTCCGTTTAAAACCGGTTCGGCTGTCAACATATCACCAATAATTTGAAGTAAATCTCGCGATAGCCAGAAGAATTAACAATGCGGACCAAGCAATACCGGAAATTTTTTGGTTTCCAGCGGCGAGCGCTTTTAAAAATTATCAAATTTACATTTATCGGGACCGGTAAGGTAATTTTTTACATTTCCCGAAGGGGCAACTGCCCCGTTGAAATATAGGAGGGTAATAGAGGCACATGGAGGTTGACACCCTTTGAATCTTTTAAATCTGTTTAAGTCAAGGTTGCCTTGAAACGAAAGTTAGCAATTGTCGGATCCAACAAAAAGTAAAATAAAACAAGTGTGGTCGTCTGTAACAGCCGCTTCGAAACAGGTATTTCCGTAAAATTTTCGGAGAACAAGACCTACCATTGAATTAGCTCAACAAATGATTTAATTTTAAGAAATAATTCAAATAACGATCAAAGCTCAATTCTATGCTGATTGTACGTGGGTAGTGACGGGTGCAGCTGGAAAATCAAAAAAGGCGCTAAGAATGGAACCAAGATCTGGCCTCATCAGTCGCTATTCGTATTAACTAAAATCTGATAATTGTTCTAATGAGTTACGTTCTCGACGATATTGATAAAGGTATCTTGCGACTCCTGCAGGAAGACAGCCGCATGTCCAATAAGCAATTAGCTCGCCGGCTTCACCGGACACTTTCCCCCATACAGGTGCGGGTCCGCCGCTTGCAACAGGAAGGTTTTATCAAACGTAACACCGTTCTGCTAGACCGGTCCAAAGTCGGCATGCGACTAATCGTTTACACGCATATCAAGTTGAAAGAACATACACAAGATTCTCTGCTGAGATTTCCGGCAGAAGCGATCAAGTTACATGAGGTAATGGAGTGCTACCATATGAGTGGCGACTTTGATTTTCTGCTGCGAATTGTCATAAAAGACATGGAGGAATACAATGATTTGTTAAAAAAGAAATTATCTAAGCTTCCTGATGTGGCAACCATGGAAAGTTTTTTTGTACTATCCGAAGAAAAATATGAAACAAGCTATCAATTGGCCTAACTACAAACGACAGCAGGGGCTGTCCCACCTGTAATTTGGCCACCAAGTATTCAGCAGCGTAAACGCCTTCGTTCCAATGAATTGACTATATTCGACGGTCGCCTCTAAGGTATCACAAAATAAAAATGTGCAAGGTTTATAATCCAGTTGGCTCTTTAACCGCCATCAAATCCCATTTAAAAGAGCATGATCCCAATGAATATAAGTCGGTAAAACAGTTAATCTACTTTCAGAAAACCTATCCCGAAGCACGACGACAAATCATTTCTGACCACCAATGTTTAATTGAGCAACAGAAGCGTATGCTTTGTATCGAGATAGCGGAATTAGAGAGCTCTATCCGAACAAAAAGAAGCGAAGTTGAGCAGCAATTCCGGTTGCAACAAGAGGCGTTGGCACAGCAAATGAATGCCTTATCATCAAATCACGTTAACGTTATCGTGCGATTTATTAACTACTACAAGAAAAGCGTTCTTCAGCTAAAGGCGCTGTATCACAAACGCAGTTTTGATCATCATATACGACATTCCCTTAAACATTTGACTAAAGACTACGACACCAAAAACAACCGCCATCAGTATATTATCTCGCACTTTGAGGAGGCCGTAATGGAAAGTGGTTTGCAGCAATTAAATCAACATGATAGAAAAAAAGTGTAATTGATCAGCTAACCACTTCGATTTATGGTGCATTGGGTGAGCAAAAGGTAGTTAGGCAATTAGAGCAGTTATCCGATGAGTACATTTTAATAAATGACTTTAAACTTAAATTCAGGCCGGCCCTCTACCACAAGCCACAGAACGATTATATCAAATCCATTCAGATCGACCATATTTTGTTATCCAGTGCCGGTATTTTCGTCATTGAAACAAAAAATTGGAGTGCGCAATCATTGAAAAATTTAAACCTATATTCTCCCGTAGAGCAAATAAAAAGGACGAATTTCGCATTATATCGTCTGGTTAATGGCAAAGTTTCCAGCAATCAATTAGGGCTAAATAGACATCATTGGGGCGACAGGAGAATCCCCGTTAGAAATCTAATTGTTTTAATAAATCACAAACCAATTGAAGAGTTCCAATATGTAAAGGTGTTGACTTTAAATGAGCTGATCAATTATATCAACCATTTTCCGCCCTGTTTCTCAGATCAAGAAGTACACACGATAGCCGATTATTTGATTAATATCAACAGAAAATAGCAAGAGCTGGGACGGCTGGATCTTGCTGCCACGCAGGAAGACGACTAACGATGTCATTATTACGTTGTTAAATCTACGGCGCGACAACAATAGAATGGCGAATTGCTGAGATCAGCGCATCGGTCTTGCCATTGCTGTCACCATAGCTCGAAAAATAAATGGCTTCTGCACTCGCTGCATAAGCCATTCAACCTAAACCTTATCACAATAATGGGTTTGAACCCAGTGTTGAGCAATGATAACGATTTTTAGGGTTACCTCAATAGCCGTTTAGCATATTTCGCGACACCTGTATATCCGCTTCCCAGAGGGCGATTTCGTTACCTGTAGTTCGACAACAACACCTGCTCACGCTCCATCCAGGCTTGATCTACCCCCTCAAATCGGGTATCAAGGCTACCACCGTTTAAATCGCAGAAAGTATGATAGCCGCTACTGGTGGCGTCTCTCAAATTGGTATTGATAAAGTCAATATTTTGTTGAGCATAATCCAGCCAGGCGGTGTTGCCATCCCGTTCGTACAAACGGACCATGGCCTGTGAACCCCAGACGCACCATGCCGGATTGACTCTTAGATCTGTAGTGTTAAAAATATAAACATGATGAGCGCTGTTCCACAGAGTTGTGTTCATGGCACTGCCCAGATTTTGGGCCTTGGTAGTATAAGTGTTGTCACCCATAATTTGGGAGTACAGGAGGTCGGCTTCAACCATTATGGCATTATCATAAGTAAATTTAGCGGTCTGCTTTACACCGTTCGCATCTATCTCCCAAATATAAAGTCCGGAAGCACTATCATACATGGCGCTTTCCAGCCAGTTTTTTATGGATATAGCCCAGTCATGATAGTAAGTTTGACCGGTTAGCTGGTAAAGTTTTAAAAACACCTGCATGGCAAGGCCATTGGTTTGCGTTGGCTTTACCGCCCCTGTACCCGTACGCTGATAAAACCCGCCGCCATAGGCAGACGTCCATAAGCCGCAATTCATCATCCAATTAGCGCAGGCTTCAGCCGAACTAAGATAATTGGCTTGGGTGGCACCCGTAGTAACATTATAGGCGTCGAGATACGCGAGCGCGGTCACCGCGCAATCGTCTACATATTTATCACCTCCTGCCCCTGATCCGTCCAGATTGGCTGCAGAAAAGTAACCACCTATACTTGATCCAAAATCCCACATATGGCTCATCCAATTATAGGTGTTGTTCATATAGGACGCATACCGGGAATCACCATTGAGCACCATCGCTGCGTCTGCATAAATCTGACTGGTGTTATACCACTCATAAGCACTATTGGCTTCTGTAGTTGTATTTCCTCGATAACTATTGTAAGAAGTAAGAATATTGCCCACAATAAAATTATGGGTTTGCTGCGCATAATTCCAGTAAGCAGAGGTAGTTGACCTTGCCTGGGTTGTTTTCGAATTGCCTGACGAGGCCGCCTTCAATGCCGCTATTTTTTCTTTGCCGCAAGACATAACAGCGCACATGACGACTATGCTGCCGAGACCGCTTAGTAATTGGATTCTTTTCATAATGCTTGGATTTATGGGTTTATATTGATTTCTTTCAATAAAACAATTATGTTATAATGTAAATACATAATTTGTTACACGATTTCACACCAACTCCATTCTCTTTCCCGATCAGTTACTTTATTGCTTTTGCTGCCTTTTAATCAAACTTAACCGGGCATATAGCTCTGCAATGCAGGTCTCGTCCATCAGCCATTTAGGTTTAGATTTTTGATTAGACGTCCAATCGTGAGTTACCAGGCCATACCCGTCGCGGCTGTTATTCCACGCGTATTGCAGATCATGCTCGAAATCACCAATGTATTTATAATTGCCATCCACTTCATACAAATCTTGGTACCCCTTAAACAATACGGTCATAAACCAGGGCAGATCAATCTGAAGGATCAAATGAGGATCGTGTTTCACCCCTTTGAAATGTATTTCAGCATTTTTTGCAATAAGCTCGGCTTCATCCAGATATTTTTTATCATGCGTAAAATGATAGAGCATTACCGAAGCTTGCAACATTGAGCCTGAGTTATAACTCCATAAGGTTTCGTGAATTTCACCTTTTGTAGATTTGTCATTCCAGTACAGTCCGCTGTCATTGCGCAGGCATCGATGCATCCAGTCGTAAAAGCGCAATCCCCAATCCAGGTACTTGCTATCGCCTGTGGCTTTATATATTTTAAGGGCGGTTAACATCGCCATGCCGTTGCTACAAGCCGGTTTTTGATCATAATGACCTTCTACCCAGTAAACACCGCCGCCTAATTCATCACTCCATCCACTTATAATAAAGTTAAATGCGGTTTTGGCATGTTGCAGATAAACAGGATTCCTGGTATTTAAATAAGCTTCGGCGTACTCAATACCCACTAAGCCATTATCGTCATAATACCGGTCCGACTTGTCCAGTTGTGGCGGATAGGCTTGATACCCTTCCGGCTTTCTGGTAGTATCCAGATAGGCTTCAAGTCCATGGGTCAGGCTGTCCAGATAGGGTTTATACTTTCCTTTCATTCCTCTTATTTTCATTAAAGCATTGGTAGCAGACACCATCCCGCTGAAAGGCCATAAAAAGCTGACGTCTTTAGCTTCAACCTTACCACCTTGGAAATAGTCGAGGCTATCTTTTTTTGAAGGATAAAACTCAGACAGCATGTTCGGATGATTGACCACCCGATATCTCCGCCATATATTGTCATACATCTGCCGGGATCTCTCTAAATATTCGTCAGATATTTTTTTATGTTGTGCCCATGAAGACATTGCGGCACACATGATTACCCCAAAAACAGCAATAATGATAGATCTTCTATTATACATGATGATATTTATTGAACCGATGGTGGTGGAACTTTTATTCCCCATTGTTTATTAGGTTTATCCCCCATTTTAAAAACCAGCTGGCCGCCATGCATCAGCTGATCAAAATAGAGCCAGCAGTTATTAACCGGCTTACCATTGAAGGTTACGGATTGAATGTATAAGTTTTGCTTTGACGTATGCTCCGCGGCTATCGTAAGCGTTTTGCCATTACCCAACATCATAGTTGCTCTGCTAAAAGCCGGACTCCCAAACTCCACAATAGGCTTGGCATCGGTAAGTCCCTTTACATCAAATAGTCCGAGACTTGCCAGCACATACCATGAGCCCAGTTGTCCCTGGTCTTCATCCTGGCCGTACCCGTATCCGTGTATGGGTTCAATTCCGTAAAATTCGTCACTAATGCGCCTGGTCCACTTTTGGGTTAGCCACGGCTCTCCCGAAAAATTGAAGAGCCAGCTGATATGAAGACTCGGCTCATTACCATGGTTATAGATAGATTTTATGCCGGCAAATGCATTAATCGTTTTTCCGCCCCCAAAGCCGTCAGGCTCTGATTTGCTGAAAATCTCGTCCAGATTACTGTTAAAATAACTATTTCCAAGCGTGGAGATCAGGGCAGCCGGATTTTGAGGCACATAAAAAGTATACTGCATGGCATTGCCCTCCTGATATCCCCGCCACGGCGCATAAGGATCAAACTTATCGATAAAGGAACCATCAGCATTTTTAGGTTGTAACAGTTTATTAGCAGGATTATAAAGATGTTTCCACCCATTGGAATAGCCGATTAACTTATGGTAGTCCGAGCTTAACCCTAATGCTTTGGCAAACTGCGCCGCTGCAAAGGCGCTGAAACTGTATTCGAGCGTGTGGGATGCAGAAAAATCGGAGCCAGTAGAATCTGTTACAAAATTTCGTCCGTCCCATTCCAAAAATGGAACGTAACCATATTTGACAAATGCTTTAACATCCATTTTCCCCGACCCCGGATTTCGTCCCTTCCAGCTGAGCTCATTTGCTTTAACCGCCTGATAGGCCAGCTTAACATTGTAATCACGGATTCCCGCCTGGTAGGCAGCAGCAATCGCCAAACCGACGAAGTTTGTTCCTACACCAGACACATACTCGCTGTTGGCAATACCGTCGCCAAACCATCCCCTATCCTGATACAACCGCAATTGCGTGTGAACGAAATCTTCGTAATATCGCGGGTAACACCAGGACCACAGTTGGGTTAAATCCCAATAGCCTCCCCAGATGGCGTCTGTATTAATAAAATCATACCTTTTGCCTCCCGGCGACAAAGGCATATGCCCAATGCCGCCAGCATGTTTCGGATAGTCGCCGTTAATATCACTCGCTACTCCGCGCCCCAGCAGCGCATGATAAAGGCCGGTGTAAAATTTAATTTTAGTTGTATCGTCTTTACCCTCCACTGTGATCTTCTTCAGTTCGTTCAACCATGATTGGTGCGCGTTAATCCTGGCCTGTTCAAATGATAAGCCCTTTGCTTCGGCCAGTAAATTAAGCCTGGCATTGTCCACGGAAGTATAAGACAGTCCAACCTTGAGCTCTATTTGCTCATTAGCTGCCGTTTTATAATTTAAGAAAAGTCCGGCACCGGGTCCTTTTGCATGTTTTTGGTCGTCCATAATGCCCTTTTTATTAAAAGCGCCCACGCTTATTGGCTTGCGGCTTACTTCGCCGTAAATAAACATCAACACTTTTCCGTGTGGATCATATAGTCTCAGATATTTAGGATAAGTGTCTACATAGCCTTCAAAGTGGGTATCGTCTACCATCCGAACATCCGCATCTGTAACCGCGCCGCTTTCACCCTGCACATCACCAACATCAATCAAGATGTGAGATTGACCACTGGCGGGAAAAGTATAACGATGAAATCCAACCCTTTTGGTTGCGGTCAGTTCAGCAGTAATGTGATAATCATCCAACAATACCCTGTAGTATCCCGGTTCTGCATGTTCATTTTTTCGGTCAAAGTGCGACCGGTAGCCATTTCCGGGCGTATCCACTGCGCCTGGTTTAACTTTAAGAAGTCCGGTGGTAGGCATAATGCTTATACCACCCACTTGCCACTCGTGAAAATGCACGAAGCCCTCGATAGAGTGTTGACGGGTATCATACCCGATTGCCTCCCAGCCCTGTGCGTTTCCATAATGCCCGTTTGTAGACGGAGCAAGCTTGGCCATACCCATAGGAACCGCAGCCGGGGTATAAAAAAACCACCGGCTGTGCGCAGTACCAATATTGGGTCTCACGTATTTTGTAAGGTCCTGCCCCATTGATATATGATGGAGCAACACTGTAATCAGTAAAGTACAAATGACCTTTATAAATCTTTTCATTAAAGTGATCTTATTTAGCAAGTACTTAATTTTTATTTATCACCGATATTTTGAAAGCAGGGTTTCTACCCTTTGCATCCAGGCCTGATCAACACCTTCCATGTTGGCATATCTTCCGGCCCCATCTAAACCTGCATACTGGTAATAACCATTAACAGCAGGATTTTCCATAATTGCGTTGATCTGATCAATATTTGCCTTGGCATAAGTAAGCCACGCGCTATTGTTATCAGTTTCATACAATTTAATCATAGCCTGGGAGGCCCATCCGGAGTAACATGGATTTATCCGGATATCGTTGGTATTAAAAATAAAGACGTTATGATTGGCATCATAAAGTGTTTTGATCATCGCATTGCCCAGGGCCTGTGCTTTGGTTACATATGAGGGGTCATTCATGGCTTTGGCGTACAGCAGATCAGCCTCAACCATAATAGCATTATCATAGGTAAAGATGTATTTATCAACCGTACCCGAGCTCTCGATTTGCCATATGTATAAATTGGTAGCCTGATCGTGCATTTTGGTATTTAACCAGTTATTAATCTGTAAGGCCCAGTCATGATAAACCGCCTGCCCGGTTATGATGTAAAGACGCAGAAAAAGTTGTAAAGCCAGCCCATTAGTTTGAGTTGATTTAACAGGCTTGGCGGTGTTCCACCAAAACCCTCCGCCAAACGTATTATCCCATAGACCGCTGTTCATGATCCAATCGGCGCAGGCTTGAGCGGCCTGCAAATACTTAGCCTGCTGACTACCGGTCGAAACGTCGTACGCTTCAAGATAGGTGACACCGGTAAGGGAATTGTCGTCCACATATTTAAGCCCGCTACCTCCACTGCCATTTAAAGCGGCTGCTGCAAAATATCCGCCATGCGCATCATTTTGGTCAACGAGTTTTGTAAGCCATGCAAAAGTATTGTTCATGTATTTGCGATAGGTAGTGTCCCCAGCCGCTACCATCGCTGCATCAGCATATAACTGGCTGGCGTTATACCATTCAAAAGCTGTATTTGAATTATCTGTCAAATTCACCCTGTAGCCACCAAATGATGTCAGATAATTGGACACAATGAAATCATGTGTTGACCGGGCCTTGGTAAGATAAACAGAAACATTACCCCCCGGGGGAGTTTTACCACTTGTATCAATCACCGGCGGGGTAACTTTTGATTTACTGCATGACAACATTAACAACATCAACCCTGTGCAGCAAATGCCGCATATATTTTTCATCATTTCGTTTAGTTTAAATACACCCGCAATAATAATTACTGCGGATGTATACCTATCTGAGGATAAATTAAATCTATTAATTAAATGCCAATACGGTATGTGTGTATGGGCCGCTTGCCTGGAAATAAACATCAACCTTTACATTATGCGTATCGGCCGCTGCGGGAAATTTATAAGTGTTGCTCCACTGATCGTTTGTTACCGGTATCATGTAGTAATAACTGGCGGCCTGACCCTCAGGATCAACGTTATTAGCGTTGGTACTGCCCCAATATTCCAATCCGGCTGAGGTGTGCAGGATAAATTTATAACGCTGGTCTCTGCCCCACGAAAATGGAAAGAACGTTATGGGCAGCTTTGCTATCTCCCAGGTGCTGTTCCCAATATAACTTAGCTGACCAATTTCTGAGTTATAGGCCGACATGTATAAGGCAACCGCATCGATTGAAACAATGTTAGATGTGGCAACATTAAAGTCGAGGTATATCCGATATTGCGCTTGTGGAGCGGTAACTGTTGTTGACGAATTACCCATTTGAATAACGCCTTTCGCATCCAGGTAGTACTTTGTGCCGCTGCCGTCGGGCTTATCCGTTAGCTGATAGGTACCCGGCTTTAAGGAGGTGTACAGTTCAAAAGTACCGCTGGCGAGTTGCTTCATAGCGACGGCCTTAGTGATATCCGCGCCCCCTTCGGTGGCGGTTCCGGTAATGTAAATTGTTTTGGGTGGCACTGCAAAGCCGGCAGGTCTGGTAACCTGCAGATTACGGGCAACTGAGCTTGCCTTTGCATTGTATGCCACGGAAGCAATAACCGTCCATTTAAGTGTGCCGCTTGATGAAGAAGCCACACCCGCCATCGAGGCGATCTTATTTAAAGTATCCTGCGGAATGGTGGCCTGATTTTGAACGCCAGAACCGTCTGAAAGTATTTTATAAACAGGTTTGCTAAAATCGCCACCGGCTTTATCAAAGGCCACTTCATATAGCACCAGGTTGGGTGTAGAGCTGGCATCCCATTTAAAAGTTACACCAGGCCCTCCCGGCGTTAAGTTTAGATTTGCCTGATCAGCCGGTGCCGTAAGCGACGCAACAGGAGTTACATTGGTATCCAATGTATGGTTATCCTTTTTGCAGGATGCCATGGCCAAAATGACCAGGATAACCATAAAGCTTGATTGAATTATCTTTTTCATTCTTATCTCGTATTAGATATCGATTAATAACCAGGGTTTTGGGTAAGATTTTTATCGAGATTTACATCTCCACTCGGTATAGCCCACAAATAGTCCCGTGATGCATTAAATTGTCTTTTCTGTGCTCTTATATAGCCGTTATCTACTGTAGGGTCACCGAATTTAGCACCATGTGCGTAGCCATTCATTACGGTTGGCGCTATCTGCCATCTCCTGATATCGTCGGTACGCAAACCTTCCATGGCCAGCTCCGACCGTCTTTCCCGACGGATAATAGACGTCATGTCTGCTGTGCTTCCCGGGTAATTAAGTGCGTTGGGATCTGTAAAACCAGCTCTGGCCCGTAATGCTCCGATGGTTTGATTCCAAACGGTTGCATTCATCTGGCCAAGACTATTTTCAGCTTCTGCATAGTCTAATAGTATTTCAGCATAACGGAACAGCTGAAGATTGAGGCCCGACGCATAGTTGGCCTGAGCTGCCGGATCAAAATATTTTCGCCAGTAATATCCCGTTGGAGAAGAGCTTTGCGAGGTCGGATTGTATTCATCTGGACCCGGCTGACCAGTCTGCGCATCGCTTGGGTCGCTTCCCGGTTTTATATAAATTGTCTTGCTCGGCCCGTTGATACTACCGTCACTATTCCAGTAATATTTATCATAAACAACGGTTGCTGTTAAACGCGGGTCGCGGTTGGCATAGGGGTTAGACTCATCATAACCTGAAGCAGGGTCCGTAATGGCCTTACCGTTTAGCATGATGTAATCGTTAACCAACTCCTGGGTAGGTGCCATAGCACTTACTCGGCCGCCTACACTTCTCGGCGCAAAGTCCCAAAAGTTGTTCCAGGTGCGAATGGTCGGTACATATTGCAACGCCAGAATCGTCTCACTGTTCTTCTTGTTGGTGGTCATATCGCTAAACAAATCGCTGTAATTTGGTACCAGGGAATAAGTGCCATAAGTGGTCTGATCATTCATCAGCTTTTGACAAACCGCCGCAACATCGGCCATACGATTTCCCTGGTATAACAGCACTCTGGCCTCAAGGGCGAGAGCCGCCCCTTTAGTGATCCGGCCATTTTCATTTGCGGTAAGTTGATCCTGTGTCGGCAGATCCGGGATAATTGCATCCAGCTCAGAAAGGATAAATTTAACCACGTCTGCTTTTGGCGAACGGGCCACGGTTTTTGCCTGATCCTCGGTTAATACAGTCTGAATAATGGGAACATCACCGTACCATTTAGTCAAATTAAAGTGTTCGAATGCCCGGATAAAACGAGTCTCGGCCTTTAATCTTTTAATTGTGGCTGCCGGCAGATGGCTGTCCTGGTCAACGTTAGCGAGAAAATCGTTGCACGAATGAATGGTACTGTAGTAATACGTCCAGTCATTGGCAAATTCGGCAGTCATAGAATTAGCATTTCCACTGGCAATCAGATTCAAATCCCCGCCGGGTGAGTACGCGTTATCCGACAAAGCTTCCGGATTAAAATATAGATTGCTGTTGAAAATGAGACTGTAATTATTATTGAGGGCGTTATATACATTGGCATCTACCTTCCAGAACGTCAAACTCGAAAATCGGTCTGTGGGTGCAATATCCAATTTTTTACATCCTGCAACAGCGCTGGCTGCAAGTGTAAGCATGCATATTTTCTTTAAAAATTTCATATCAGTATTTTTAATTCTTAAAAGGTTGCGTTTAGGCCGATTCCGTAGAATATGGGCAGTACATATTGCCTGGCGCTGTTTGAATAAGAAGTTGGATCAAGATTATTACCAAATTCTGATGTTTCAGGGTCAATAAATTTCAACTTGGTCAATGTATAAAGGTTCTGACCGATTAATGATACCCTTAATTTGCGCATGCCAATCTTCTGGCTAACCGCTTTAGGCAGCGTATAACCGATAGTGACATTTTTTAACCTTGCATAGGCCGCATCAAATTTATAAAGGTCTGATCCGGTACGCCAGTTGTTGGTATTTGAGCCGGAACCAATAGTGGCAAGCCTCGGAAAACGTGCATTTGGATTTTCAGGTGTCCAAAAATCAAGTTGATGCTCGTAAAGCGTGGCGCCATAGTTATAGTGGAAGGGCTCCACCAATTCGCCGCGTAAAAACTGATCACGCTTACCTACGCCCTGAATAAACAATGAAAGATCAAAACCGCCCGCTGCCAGCCTGTAAGTAAACCCGAAGGTATAGCGAGGGAATGGGTTCCCTAAGATGGTTTTGTCTTTGTCATTGATCACGCCATCACCGTTGAGATCCTTAAACTTGATATCGCCCACACCAACTACTGCACCTGCAGGTTTAGGATAACTGTTTACTTCAGCCTGATTCTGGAAAAACCCAGCCATTTGATAGCCATAGTACTGTGTAATTGGCTGCCCCACTTCTCTGATCAGTTGGTACACATCCTCGTTATAAATTTGTTGCGACTGATTTCCGGTTAACTGTAGCAGCGTATTTTGGTTGTCAGCAAGGTTTGCGGTAAAACTTTGAGTAAGCTTATGTCCGCGCAAGGTATAGGTCAGCGCCAGTTCCCAGCCACGGTCGCGCACTTTGGCAACGTTAGCATCGGCAAGTCCGGCACCATATAAGGAAGGCACATCCGTTGGCCGCTGTAAAATGTCACTTGTTACCTTGTTAAAAAAGTCAAACGAGCCAGTCAGACTATTATTAAACAATCCAAAATCTATACCTAAGTTTAATGTTGCGGCCCTTTCCCAGGTCAAATCCGGGTTGGATTGAACGGTACCTGCACCGCCTACAATTGATGAAGGATTAGCCGTGTTACCAAACCCATAAGCTGCAGGATAGTTAAAATAAGTAGTTTGATATTGGAAGTTACCCACATTTTGATTACCCAAAACACCGTAAGAAGCCCTTAACTTCAGATTATTAACGGTATTTTTAAGCGGCTCCATAAAAGCCTCGTCAGATACCAACCATCCCGCGTTTACAGATGGAAAGAAACCACTTCGTTTGCCTGCCGCAAACTTTGAAGATGCGTCTTCGCGAAATACAAAGTCCAGAAAATACCGGCCCTTATAGTCGTAATTGACGCGACCAAATGCTGACAATAAGCTATTAGAATTAACAGCTACTCCTGGATAAGAATTTACTGGGTCGATAACTGTTCCGGTAGTGCTGGTGCCCAGCAAAGGATCGGTGAGTGTTTCTAATATGGAAAAGCCGCTTTGCGTATAATATTCACTTGATCCGCCTAATGTTACCTTAAACCGATGGCCGCCAATGGTTTTACCATAATCGGCATATAACTGGGTATTAAATGTATTGGATTTACTGTTATTGCTCCAGGTGGTAAGGTCATTTCCATAAACACCAGAAGGAATATAGTTTACCTGGGTGCGTCTGAAAAAGTTGCCGTCGTTTTCTATAGTTCCACCGAAAACACCGGTCAGGTGCAGGTCTTTAGTGATAGATAAAGTACCATTTAAATTACCGAATATCTGGTCATTGTCTGCCTGGTTATAACCGCCTTTTTCTAATACCCCATACTCATTGTATTGAGAGGCTACGGGATTGGTTAGGAAATTACCGCTGGCATCTGTCCAACTGTAATTGTGGGGCACGCGGTTGGCATCTGCAAAAATATTGTTATCGCCAACGCTATTGGTTTTATTCCTGGTTTTAGTGTACGCAAGAATAACATTTACCTTTAAAATACCAATCTGAGACGTTTGATTTAAACGCAGATCATATTTCTGAAACCCGAATTTATCGCCGGAACCACCATTCCCGATGAGGTTGCTCATTTGATTCTGGTAGCCTCCGGATATGTAATATGAACTGTGGTCACTGCCTCCTGCAATACTTAAATTATGTGATTGCAACGGAGCGTTGTATAATACGTGATTAACATCCCAGTTGCCGTCGCCCTGAGCTTTTAATTGCTGAATTGCTTCGGGAGAATAAGCCGGAGGCAGGCCTGAATTAACCAGTGCCTCATTTTTGTAATAGGCGTTATCTGCACCGCTCACTTTGTGCACCAACACGTCCGGCATCTGCAGGCCATAGCTTCCATCATAACTAACAGATGCCTTTTGATTTAATTTTCCGCTCTTGGTAGTTACCAAAATTACACCGTTGGCCGCACGTGACCCGTAGATTGCAGCCGAACCTGCATCTTTCAATACGGTAACGCTTGCAATTTCGTTTGGATTTAGCGTATTAAGGCTTGAACTGCTTTGGGTTACTATTCCATCAATAACAACCAGTGGATCATTATTCCCAGTGGTTCCAACACCGCGTATGTTGACCACCACATTGGATCCCGGATCAAGTGTACTTTGCTGAATGATGAGGTTAGGAGATTCTCCCTGCAATGCCTGGAAAGTATTTAAAACCGGTTTATCGGCAATATCCTTCGAGCTAACTGTGTTGACTGCTCCGTTTATAGTTGCCCGGTTTTGGGTACCGTATCCCACTACCACAACCTCGTTAAGCTGATTGTTGGTATCAGGTTTCATACCTACATTGATTACATGCTTACCAGAAATACTGATTTCCTGGCTCACATATCCGATAAAGGTAAAGCGCAATTTTCCATTTGCCTTATTTTCAGGAATTCGCAGGCTAAATTGCCCGTTATTGTCGCTGACCGCCCCTAACGAGGTGCCCACCACCGCGATACTGACGCCAGGTAAAGGTTGTCCCTTTTCGTCGGTCACTTTTCCACTAACCGTGATATCTGCCACTTCGGGCCCTGACAATTGTCTAATACCGGCAGCATTTGCGACCGACACCCCGCCATTGAGCATAATAGCGAGAAGCAATGCTTTACCCAACAATCGAATCGGGTGTCTTGAGCTTTTTCTCAGCTTTAGTAAAAATTTAATTCTCATTATCTATAGGTTTAATTGATTCATATTGGTTTAATGTTATTCCACTGATGACATTTTTGGCGAGTCAGCCGCAGTTACGGATGATTGCCGGAGATGAGATTCTCTCCAGTATTGCTCAATACTTTCCAGAGAGCGCCCCTTTGTTTCCGGAATAAGTTTCCACGTGATCCACAATGCCGGTGAGCAGCAAAGCGCAAAAAGCCAGAATGTCCATGAAGAGCCAAGTTTTTCCAGCAATACCGGGGTGAGCTGCCCAACCAAAAAGTTGCCGACCCACATGGAAAGGGTAGCTAAAGACATGGCCTTGCCCCGTATGGCATTAGGATAAATTTCACTGACAACCACCCAGCAAACCGGACCAAATGAAAAAGCAAAACAGGCAATGAAGGCCGTAATAAAAATAAGTATCCAGGGGCCGGAGGTTATGCCACCGGCAAAAAGAGCTCCGATAATCAGCAGGGAAATAACTGCTCCGCCAACACCGGTGAACAATAACGGACGGCGCCCCCAGGCATCGACCGTAAAAATGGCAACGAAAGTGAATACCACGTTGACCAAACCAATCGTCACCTGGCCGCCCAGCGCATTATTCAGCGTAAATCCGGCCTGCTCCAGTATTTTCGGTCCATAATAAATAACGGCGTTTATTCCAGATACCTGCGACAAGAAAGGTATTAGTAAACCTATCCACAGCGCCTTGCGGTAAACCGGGCTGAACAACTCTTGTATAGAGCCCGCCTCCTCACTTACAGCTGCTTCAACTGCCAATACTTCCTGTTCTGCCGCTTCCCGACCATTTATTTTGGTTAAGATTTCCATGGCCCTTGCTTTACGCCCTTTGGTGAGCAACCATCTTGGCGATTCGGGCACTAAAAAGAGCGCCGTAAGAAATATTCCGGCTGGAAGGGCACCAATACCGAACATTGGGCGCCACACCTCTTCAGAAAATATTTTTTGCCATCCGCCGGCAAGCGCAGAGTGAATCCCTGTCATCAGCCATGCATTTGAAAAATAAGCTGCAACAATACCCACCGTTAGCGCAAGCTGATATAGCGATACCATCATCCCTCTGAATGAGGGAGGCGAAAACTCAGAGATGTATAGCGGGGACACCATTGAGGCCACCCCAATGCCCAGCCCGCCAACCAGCCGAAAAAGAACCAGGATAATAAACGACTGCGACAACATACAGCCGATTGCAGAAAAAAGGAATAAAACAGCTGCCAGAATTTGAACCCACTTCCGTCCGTAGGTATCGCTCAATTTTCCGGATGCACTGACGCCGATGATACAGCCCAGCAATGCGCTGCTTACAAACCAACCCTCCTGCAACGCGCCGAGGTGAAAATCATGTTTAACCAAGCCAATAGTACCGGATATAACGGCAGTATCAAATCCAAACAAAAAGCCACCCAGGGCTGCAACCAGGCAAACAAGGTATAGATATAAACCTATTCTATTTGTCTTCATATTTTCGCTTTACATTTAATTATTTTAAAAAAGCTTTAACAACTTTTGCTCGCTGCCCTCCCAGGTTTGTAAGCCTATAAGAGCCGGCCGCAGCCGGAATGACAAATGTTTCTGCAAAAGCATAGGTATGTTTACGTCCGTTAGCTGTTTCAATCACGATCGATTCGCCTTCAACTAACATCAGCACATGGCAGCGCCCCTGATTTGAAATTTCGACAACACTATCAAACTCCACCCGGTGTACATCATAAAAATGCTCCCTATGGGTAGGTAGATGGATAAGCTCCCACCCTTTTCCGGTAGCTATAACTGTTGGTTTTGATATCAGCTCCTGTTTAACCAGGCTGCCTTTCCGGTTAAAATCCAGGTTGTTGAAAGCATGTTCAATATTAATAGGCCGGGGCTTGCCTTCAAGGTCTAAACGAAGCCAATCGTACATTTTAAAAGTGAAGATGTATGGCGTGGCACTAATTTCAAGCACCAGATTACCCTCACCTGCGCTATGCACGGTGCCGTTGGGGATTAAAAACAAATCATGTTTATTGGCATGATGTAGCTGAACATGTTTAGTAATGTCAACTTCGGTTCCTTCGCTCCGGCTTCTAAGCAGCTCTGTTTTAAATGCGTCGGGATCAATATCTTCCTGAAAACCGAGGTAAACACCAGCATCGCTGCTGCAATCCAAAATATAATAGGTTTCGTCCTGCGTTATATTTTCACCAAATACCTCGCGAATGTAAGCAAGGCGGGGGTGGCATTGAATAGATAAATTACCTCCGTTAACCGTATCCAAAAAATCAAACCTTATCGGAAACTCGTCTCCAAACAACGCAGCATGCTCGCCAAGTATCTGTTGGCCATTGCAGAACATCATAAAATCAAAGGAAATCTCCAGCAGATATCCGTTATGTTCAAACACAATCCCATTTTCAGGCACAATCAACTCAAAAGACCATGCATAATTTACTACGTCCTTGTTTATCCCTTCAATATGTTCTTTTATCCATTGCCCGCCCCATGCACCCGGCTCAAACCAAGGGCGAACACGGAATGCAGACTCACTGATATCATCAATTCCGCGGAATAAATCAGCCGCAAAAGCCCAGTTAATATCATTCCCCCACTGGCCATCAGCAATAATGGTCATCCGGTCAACCAGAACCTTTTTATGTTGATTCAGCATTACCCAGTCAACAAAATAGAATCGTTTGTACATGGACACATTATCTGCCGGAGCATTACATCCCAAGTTAGTGATCGAGCCGGCACGCATGCGAAACTGAAGCTCATTTTTGGGCAGATCTATATATACCACCGGAGCATTCCAGCCGCACAAGGCCGCGCCACAACCTATCATGATATTAACATCATAGCTGCTGTTTATAGCCGTGCTCCGCAAAACATCAATTTCAAAAAGCTCAGCGAGTTCAAGTGTACAACGAGTACCCCACACAGACTCTTCGGACCCCAGGAACGGTTCTACCAACAGATCAATCTCTGCCGGCTTTTTCAGGTAATCAGCGGCACTAAGCCAATTCACGTTAAGTCCTGCGTTCTCAAGATGCTGATTTAGTTCGGTTTGAATAGTTGACCAAAAATTACCGGCATAACCATCTATAATCACACTACCCTGCTGCCCGATCCAATCGGCCAGCAATTTGTAGCCATGGAAAATTTCGCCATCAATACGATGTGAGGGATAAATATTATAGGCCTGGGGACTCTCCAATCCCTCCTGCGGCAATTGTAAAGGCATCAGAAACTGGCTTGTTTTTCGTAATATGTTAGTGGCTTCTTCCGCCGTAACTCGTCTTTTATTTTTTGTAGTAATGTACATACATATTATTTATTAAAAAAACGCTCCTAAAGAGTGAAACTATAATAATAAAAAAAGAGATTGGGAGATACTTTGTATCTAATTGGTTATAATGTACAAACATAAAAATAATTTTAAATAATCAAATTATTCCGAAAAAAATTAATTTTGCGTAGCCACATGATATTCGCTTTAAGAATTTAAGAATTGGCTGCATTACTTATCTTTAATTGCAATGAAGTATTCCATCGATCATAAAAGCCCCATACCACTGCACGCCCAGGTTGAGACTTTGTTACGGAATTTAATTTCTGAAGAAGAATATCAAAACGGCAAAATATTGCCTAATGAAGTTGAATTGGCAAAAGTGCTGGCGATATCACGCACCACATTGCGCCAGGCTATTAATAAACTGGTTTACGAAGGATTACTAATTAGAAAGAAAAGGACAGGCACCAGGGTTGCGCAGGGAACTGTCAGCTCAAAGTCCAATAACTGGCTGAGCTTTTCACAGGAAATGAAGTTACGCGGCATTCCAATCCGCAATTTTGAATTACATGTAACATGGGTATACCCCGAAGAATCACTAGCCAATTTTTTTGAAATCAAACAGGACAAAAAAGTGCTTAAAATGGAGCGCGTAAGAGGACGGCCTGATGAACCCTTTGTTTATTTTGTATCTTATTTTCATCCGCGCATAGGCTTAACCGGAGACGAGGATTTTAAACGGCCTTTGTATGAAATGCTTGAACAGGACTATTCTACTATTGCCACGCTATCCAAAGAAGAAATCAGCGCTCATGCAGCCGAAGACGTTGTTGCAGACAAGTTAAGAATACCCGAAGGCAGCCCGGTTCTGTTTCGTAAACGCTTTGTGTTTGACCAGGGAGAACGCCCCATCGAATATAATTTAGGCTACTATAAAGCCGACAGTTTTGTTTATACCGTGGAGAGCCGGAGATAATACGAATAGATATAGGAGGGGTGTTTGTTACACGTACACGACCTACTGAACCGTTCTACACTTATTGCCGCCCACAGGATATTAGGTCCAGTCCAACGCACCGGCCCCTTAATAAGGCAACGGATAACCTCTACCCTCTTTCCCTATCGCTGCAAAGAAGATACTAATTTGCCAGGTAACTGTTGCTTCTGACCGCAAGGGAAGTCTTATATTAATGTCTCTACACTTCTACGGTTCCAAAAACCTTACCTGCTCACTTTGAAAGCGGTCGATTCATTTTTTACAGTGGAAATAGCTGAATCTTTGATTACCAAATCACCACTTACATTACTCGAAATAAACAACGGCCACTTTCCGTTTACAGCCAACCCATAGCTTTTTATAGTAACATTATGCAATGACGTATTCGATAAGGTGCGGGTTTTATCTGGGCCAGCTTTAGTTACAATATCAAGTCCATTAGAAAAACTGTTGTTAATGTATACGTTTTCAATCCTGATTCCGGAGATATTCTTTCTGTCGGGACATAGTTCAATCGCACCCCGCCAGTCCCATTCGTGATCAAAACCGCCGCTATTGGTAATTTCGCAGTTGCGGACCACCGTAGTGCCGCTAAAATTATTATCTATGCCGTTCTCTGCATTATCTGTCGGAAAAGTGGAACTGATCAATACCGCTGATCCTTGCGAAATGTCTTTAAAGTAGCAATTTTCGATCATGTTACTTCCCCCTCCGTAAATGGCCGAACCATTGGCCAGAAACGGCAGTTCAGCAGTGCAATGACTGATGACATTGAACCCTGGAGCAAACTGTTGTTGCTCAAACGCTGCGGGCCAAATTGCAAAGCAATCATCACCGGTTCCGCGGGCAGTACAGTTGGTAATGGTGGAGTGCCGCATACCAACACAAAAGTTAATGCCGTCTGCCATAGTATTACGCATGCGACAACCGGTTATCATAAGATTTTCGGAGTTTTCTATCCACATGCCTACTTTGGTATGCTCTATCCAAAGACGCGAAATAGTTGAATTGCGGCCGTACGAGCCAACAATACCGTCATTAGCTTCATGGTCGCTCCGATAGTTAAGCTTACCAATGATGGCAAAGTCGGCAAGGTGAATATTGCTGCCATTGCCCTTTATCCGCACTCGTTTGTTCGAATCGGTATATTGATTTTCATCTCCTACCAACGTGCTATGCCACATACCGGCTCCCTGTATAGTTACGTTTGCGGGTATCGTTAAATCACCTGTTATTTTATAAGTGCCGGCAGGTATCCAAACAGTTTTACCGGCTAATGCTGCTGCTGCAATACATTTTCTGAAAGCGGCTGTATAATCATCGGAGACTACATTATCTGCAAAGGCTTTATCGGTAACAGCCAGTGAATTTGCAGGAGCCGTTAATGCAGGTGCAATTTCTTCCAGGTCAGCCAGGTCAATTACACAATAAGCAGCGTCGTCATCGCACTCGTTGCCAAATTGAATACGGATGACATCACCTTTAGCAATGCTCAAATCTTTTATCCTGATCTCGTTATAGAAATTACGCGGTTTGCCACCACGCGGATCATTAACGAAAGGGTATTCCCCGTAAAGCCAGGAAAACCTGGAAGAAAGTTTATAATGGCCAATAACATTATTATTTTTCAAGAGACTAACGGTAGCAGTAGTACCACCGCCTCTCCTTCCGTCGGGAATACTATAGCGGATCACCATTGCATTCGCTTTAACAGTAGCAGCAAATTCAACGAACTGTCCTCTGGAAACCAGTTTAACGCATTTTTGACCTGAAGACTCGGTTTCCACATGGTACGGATCATAGCGCGGGCCAAGAACAGTTCCGGTTGTTTTCATATTCTCAGCCTCATAAGTCGTCCACGGGATCGTTGCGCCATATTTTTCCTGTCCCCAACTACTTGACCCGCAAAAGAGCGCCGCCAGCACCAGGTATAAATATTTAAAATTCATAGACTTTATTTGCCGGAAAAACGAAAACAACCGGCGTCGATTTTATTGATCAATTAATTGGTTTTATGCTAAGTGCACAGCCGCCGCCAGGTGCGAGTTTAATTTTCAGGACAGTTTTGCTGTTCACTTTTCGACGGGTGATACGGTAAGCCTCCGGCTTGGTTTTCCAATCCGCATCGGGCGCGTCAGCATAAATGGTCGCTTCATATTGCTTGTCTTTATCCAGGAAAGCAAGCGGCATCATCGCCGTACGCGCGTTCTCATCTGTAACTGCACCGATGAACCAGTTGCCGGTGCCTTTAGCTTTACGCGCGGTAGTGATATAATCGCCCGGTTCAGCTTCAAGTACTTTGGTATCATCCCAATCCGTGGCTACGTCTTTAATAAACTGGAATGCATCCATGTGCGCGTTATAGTTTTCGGGCAGATCTGCTGCCATTTGCAGCGGACTGTACATTACCACATATAGCGCCAGTTGCTTGGCCAAGGTAGTCCTCACATGTCTTGATGAGTCCGCCGTGTAGCCTCTTATTTTAAATATACCGGGGGTGTAATCCATCGGCCCGCCCATTAGCCGCGTAAAAGGCATAATGGTTTCATGCTCTGGCGGGTTACCTGTGCTGGTAAAAGCATTGTATTCATTGCCGCGTCCTGCTTCGCTCGCCATCCAGTTAGGGTAAGTACGTTGTAATCCGGTAGGCCGCACGGGCTCATGTGCATCAAGCATTACATGATATTCCGCTGCTTTTTGCGCAACACGCACGTAATGTTCTACCATCCACTGCCCGTCATGATGCTCACCTCGTGGAATAATCCGGCCAACATAGCCGGTTTTTACCGATGGGTAGCCAAACTTGTTCATAAAACGGAAGGCGGTATCCATTTGCCGTTCATAATTGGTTGCCGATCCGGAAGTTTCATTATGCATAATCATTTTAACCCCTTTAGATGCGGCGTAATCCATGATCGCCTTCACATCAAAATCCGGGTAAGGGGTTACAAAGTCGAACACGTTTTCCTTCCAGTTGCCAAACCAATCTTCCCAGCCGGTGTTCCAGCCCTCTACTAAAACCCCTTGTATACCGTTCTTTGCTGCAAAATCAATATAACGCTTAACGTTTGCCGTATTGGCGCCATGCAGTCCGCTCGGCTTCAGCTTGCCGTTAGGTAAAGTATCCTTCACACTATTTGCATAGCTCCAGGTTGATTTGCCCGTCTGCATTTCCCACCATACCCCAACAAACTTCATAGGCTTAATCCAGCTGGTATTTGCAATTTTTGAGGGATCGTTTAAGTTTAGGATCAGTTTTGAGGCCAAAATATCGGCAGCCTTATCACTCACTATTATCGTGCGCCATGGCGTATGGCAGGGTGCGTGCATATATGCCTTGTTACCTACTGCATCAGGCACCAGGCTTGCTGTTAGTTTATGGGTACTGCCTGACACATGTAACTGCATGGCCGGATAATCAATCAGGGCAGCTTCGTGAATATTGATATATAGCCCGTCGCTGCTTTTCATCATTAAAGGGGTTTGAACAGCGTATCTATCAGGCGCAACCCGCACGGCAATATCTGTAGACGATTCCACCATTTTCCGGTTATCAATCTCGCTTAACCTGGATGTGGTATAAGGATATTCATTACTGTCATAATCGCCCGGAATCCAGAACGTTTTATGATCGCCTGTAAGCGCAAACTCTGTTAGCTCATTTCGGATAATAAAATAATTAAGTCCAGGTTGTTGGGGAAACTCATAGCGAAATCCAACGCCGTCCTCAAAGACTTTAAACACCAGGTCCAGAAGCAAACACGGCGAAGCTTTTTGCTTTAAGTGAAGGGTAAGTTGCTGGTAATGATTACGGATATGGCTTACTTCACCCCACACAGGTTTCCATTGTTCGTCCACTTCTTTTTTTTCCGTGTGCAGGACTTCGAAGTTTTGATAAAGCTCAACACTGTCTTTTAACATGAAGCCTAAAGCCGATTTATTAATCACGGGTTTATGTTCAAATTCAACAGCATAGAAAGGCCTGCCCGCATTGTTCAACATCACGTCCAAATGGACCTTTTTCATTTCGGCGCTTGCAACCGGCTTTTCTTGTGCAGTTGAGGCCTGATGAACGGACAGTATGACTGCTAAGCACAGCCAAAATTGTTTCATCATATTTTTTGAATATTTGATCGGTATAATCAATACCTATTTTTTAAAAAAGTGCAGCCCCATCTTTCGATGGGGACTGCACCATTAATCAACCTTTAAATCAGTATTAATAACCGGGATTTTGTTTAATCTTAGCGTTTGAATTGATCTCAGCAATTGGAATAGGCCATGAATAAGACTTTGCTTCATTAAAGGTAAGCGGTCCGTTTACATTGATGGCTGTTTGATAATAGGCAGCTTCTGAAGGGCCAATACGCCATCTGCATATATCAAACCACCAGTGCCCTTCGTTAAATAACTCGGCCCAGCGCTCATAATACAGCGGGTTGTTACCTAAAACAGGATCATTGATGGCTGTTGTTTTAGCCGTAATCGACGCATAATCAACAGGCGACGGATTATTAACCGGGTAACCGTAAGCACGGCGTTTTACCTTATTGATATATTCCAGACCCGTAGCATTGTCGCCGCTTTTAATGCTTGCTTCTGCATACAGCAGATAAACATCGGCCAGGCGCAACAGGTAGTAGTTCCAGGCATCAGCCACTCCCTGGCCGTTTAAACCAACATTCTCGTTGTACATAATCGGTGCATATTTTCTCATGCCCCAACCGTAAACAGAAGTGTTACCGGCAAAGAAATTAGGTTTAGAAGCCGGCGCATAATTAACCCCGTCAAATCTTAAAGAGTCAACCCAGGGCTGAACCGCATTTACATATAAACGAGGATCGGCGGTTTGAGCAGTCCGAACCAGTAAAGCGGCCTGTTTATAAGCCGGATCCATAATTTGCTGAGGGTTGTTGTACCTTGGCCCAATAGTGGCATTATAATTGGGATTGGCAACCAGATTATAACTCGTGCCAAGCGGATACCCAAAGCGTACAACATTTCTATCATGAAAAAACTCATTTCCATAGCCCAGTGGATAGGCGGCAGCTTCGGTGCCGTTGCTACCTAAAACAAATGGAGCCCAAATAAGACCATCAATAGAGGTGGCATTAGCAGCCCCACTATAAATACCGTACCCACCATTTGAATTAGGATCGATATTGAGTTCGAACAATGATTCCTCATTAAACTCATTGGCGCTGTTTCCATTAAAGGCATCATGATATTTTGAATACGGCATGAGTGACTTACCGCTATTTTGAATTACATCAAGCAATACCGGCTTTGCACTTGCCCAATCCTGGGTAAACACATAGGCTTTACCCAGTAAACCCTTTGCAGACCATTCTGTAACCCGGCCAATATCAACACCTGTCCATATTTTTCCCTTTAGAAGTGCCGCAGCCTGCTTCAAGTCGTTCTCAATAAAATCCCATGTCTGCCTCACGGTGCTGCGGGCAACCTGGGTGCTGGCCAGGTCTGTAGCTGCTTTAGCGTAAAGTGGCATGCCCATTTTATTATCATTGGCTCCGCCACTCACCGGATAGGCTTCGCCAAACAGACATTCCAGTTCAAAATAGTAGTATGCCCGAAGGAAATAAGCTTGGCCTAAAATGTAATTCACATTGTGTGCATCAGCCGAAGTAGCGTATTTCTTATTATAAAGATCTACTCCAGCAATTACCGCATTACAGTTTTTAACACCTACAAATAATGCAACCCAAGCATCACTGGAGTGAGAATTACCCACTGTAAGATTGTTGGCCGCCATCTCATTCCAGGCGATATCGCCATTATAAACCGAGTTTACCGTATGGGTAGAATTAGAGAGCGCCTTAGGCAGAAAATTAAAGCCGAACAGTCCTGGATCGCGCAGGTTGGAATAGCAAGAAGCAAGCAAGCTGTTCAGGTCACTCACGGAAGCCGGATAGTTGGCCGTACTGTAAGCATTTTCAGGGCTTAGCAGGAACGCCGGATCCTTCTTGCAGCCAACTCCTGACAACAAGCCAACCGCTAATAAGCCTATATAAAGTTTTTTAAACATATGCGAAGTTTTTTTGGTAAACGTTAAAAATTGATATCCACGCCTGCTGAATAAATGCGGGTTTGAGGATAATTGGTTACTACATCAAGACCACGGGTAGTTACATTACCAAAACCAGAAGTGGTGTAGGCACTGGCCAGTTCAGGATCAAGGCCGGTGTATTTGGTGATTACAAATACGTTGTTGGCCATTACAAATACCCTCAAAGTCTTAACAGCTATTTTTCTTAAGAAACCGTTGGAAAAAGTATAACCCAACTGTGCGTTTTTAAGCTTCAGGTAACTGCCGTTCTCCACAAAATAGCTATTTACAGAAGTATAGTTCTGGTTTGGATCCAATGTAAAGCCTCCTGGAGTGGCCATGCCAAGCCTTGGCTGAGATGTTAAACCGTTGTTACCAAAAAAGGAATCATTGAATACACGGCTTGTAGTATTACCATCGGCAAATGGATACTGCTCATAAGCTTTAACACCGTTGAATAGCTGTACGCCCATTACGCCGTTAAACAGCAACTGCAGATCGAAGTTATGATAATTAAACCGCGCGCTGATACCGTATACCATCTTTGGGTTAGGATTACCAATGATCTGACGGTCATTGGCATCTATCTTTCCATCGCCATTTACATCCTGATAAATTAGGTCGCCGGCATGCGCCGTATTGCCATTTACTTTCTGGCTGGCAGCTTCCGCATCGGTTTTAAAAATGCCCTGTACCTTATAGCCATAGAATGAACCGAAAGGTTCGCCCGCCTTGGTGATAGTAATGGTTTGGTTCGGCATCATGTTGAAACCGGTATCACCATTGTTGTAGAAATTGTAGCCGTCGTAAAATGCACCTGTTGCGGTACCGTTAAGACTAACAACCATGTTTTTATTAAAGCCAGCATTCACACTAACGTCATAGCCAAAAGCACCTGCCTTATCACGGAACCCTACTAAAAATTCAAAACCACGGTTTCTTACCTTGCCAACGTTTGCATAATAAGGCTGTGTTATCCCGGTACTTGGGGCAACAGGCAAACCGTATAGCATATCAGAAGTAGTTTTATTATAGTACTCAAAGGTGTAGTACAATCTTCCTGCTAAAGCATCGCCATCTAAGCCTAAATTGGTTTCCGTTGTAGTTTCCCAGCTAACGGCTGAGTTTGGAATATTAACAGTACTGTTGGCAATTAACAAAGGTGCACCAGGTGCAAAATTTTGTCCGCCTGCAGATACCCCGGAAGTGCTGTTGAACTGGCGTATACTGGCTGTATACTGGTAAGGTGCAATAGCACTATTACCCAATGTGCCATAACTTGCCCTGAACTTTAAGTTGTTAATTACTTTCTTCAAGGGCTCAAAGAAGTGCTCTTCGCTTACGGTCCAACCGATAGATCCGGCAGGAAAAACACCGCTTTGCTTGTTTGGACCGAATTCTGTGAAATTAGCATCACGACGAATAGAGCCAGAAAGGTAATACTTACCTGCGTAGTTATAATTAACCCTTCCAAATTCTGATTTAATCAAGCCCTGCGGATCGTATTGTCCGGATACGGCCAGTCCTGAATTTGATGTCTGGATAAAGGAATAACCAGGTAGACCAACGGAGGTTTCCATTGCATTGATGTTGCTGAAGGTGTTGGTAATTTGCTCATAACCAGCCAATGCATCAATGTGGTGTTTGCCGAAATTTTGGTTGTAGGTTAGCAGATAGTCGATGAGCAACTGAGTGCTTTGAAGCGAAAATCTGTTAAGCGAATTATCCGGCTGTACAACCGACCCAAAATTGAAGCTATTTTGAAAGTAGTTCTGTGTTTCCAGATAGTAATTATAGCCAACGTTGGTTCTGAAATTAAGGTGCAGAGGTAACTTTATATCGGCGTAGACATTAGTTTGCAGGTTGTTCTTGGTGTTTTGAACATTGGCCGACATAATAGCACCCAGTGGATTTGGGCCTGAAAATGCTAAGCCTGTATAACCACTCGGCTCCGTACCCCAGCCACCGTTGCTGCTATAAACAGGGATGATGGGTTGTGTTCTGAATGGGGCATTGTGGAAATCAGCCTGGGCACCGATTGGAGGTGCTGTTTGACGTTGTGAAAAAGCCACTTGCTCACCTATCTGGATAAACTTGCCCAGCTTATAGTCGGTATTGATGCGGGCGCCACCGATGTTAGAATAATTACGCTGGAGAACACCATTCTGCCCATTGTAAAAGCCCGAGAACAGGTAATTTACCACCGGTGATGCCCCGGAAATGGATAAATTATAATTTTGTTCATTAGCGTTGCGGTATAAGGTATGTACCCAATCGGTATTGGTAAGCGTATCCAGTTTGTTTGCATTGGCAAAGACAGAAGGCCTCACCAGGTTTTCCAATTGTATAAATCCATTTTTATCCAAAAGGGTTACCAGTTTTGGCCTGGTAATGCCGTAACGTTGCGAAAACGTAATATTAGGCTTACTGCTTGCTCCGGAACCTTTTTTGGTAGTCACTAATAAAACACCACCCGCACCTGAAGCACCGTAAATAGCTGCAGAACTCGCGTCTTTCAATACTTCAATTGAAGCGATATCCTGCACGTTTAAACTATTAAGATCTGGTACACGGATCCCGTCCACGATGTAAAGCGGAGCTGGTTGATTAAAAGATTCCACCCCACGAATGGTGATCGTAGGTGTGGCATCAGGTGCGCCAGATGCTTGCACTACGTTTACACCGGCCACCCTGCCTTCAAGGGCAGCTACCGGACTTGTAATTGGCTGATCTTTAAAGGACTCGCCCTGAACGGAGCCTACCGAGCCGGTGATATCCCGCCGACGTTGCACACCATAACCAACAACCACCACATCATTTAACCTGCGGTTATCAGTTGTCAATTGAATAATGATTTGCGACCGGCCGTTTAGGCTTACTTCCTTCCTGATATAGCCGATAGAAGAAAATACCAATACATCATTTGTTGAAGCGTTGATTTTAAAGTTACCGTTAACATCCGTGTTGGCGCCTCTGGTGGTTCCTTTAATAACCACCGTAACGCCGGGAACTGTCTGCCCCGATTCGTCGATTACCTTTCCGGTAACCTGGGTTTGCGCGGTTGCTGTTAAGGCAAACAGCGTAATCAGGGAGCAAAAAAGTAGTTTTAGTAAATGTTTTTTTTGCATAAGATTTTACATAGTTGATTTTGGTTTATAATTCTGATTGTAATACTGGTAAGCGAGGCCATACAAACCTGCTTTTACCTTAGCCGAATGGCGGTGCCATTGCAAAAGTCCGAACACGTGCTGGCATCCGGCAGTGCGTTTCAAATACATTCATAAGTTTTAAGAATTGGGTTTACAACTACAGCCAGCCTACTCTGAACTTAGTACGCTGATTGGTTGTATCAAAGAGAGCTGTTATTTAGGCCTGTTCAAATTTTCAAAGGGAAAATATAAACGATATGAACAGCGCAATTGCGATAAACAATTAATAACCACTATGTTATTAAATAACCTAACAAGCAGAAATATAAATGATTTGTAGTGTTATGTGTGGTGAGAAAGTTCTTTAGATCGCTTTTATAGCCATAATTTGCTGCTCAAAAACGTCATTTTCTACTTTGGATTTACTTTTGATCCGAGCCTTATAATTGTAAATTGTATTGACAGAATATTCCAGAATGTTTGCAATTTTTTCCGTGTCGGTAATTCCTAACCGAACCAGGGCAAAGATGCGCAGGTCTGTATTGAGTAACTGATTGGGCAGAAGCTTTACCTGGTGCTCTTCACAAAATAATGCATTGTAGGCTTCCACAAAATTGGGAAACAACTTAAGAAAGGCCCGGTCAAAGTTAATGAACAGCTCCTCCCGCTCTTTATTCAGATTAATATTATTAACCACTAAGCGAATGTCTTCATACTTTTTGCTGATCAGTTTGGTATCGACAGAACGCTTAAACTTTTCGAGCTTGTTGATATACTCGCTAATGAGGTTAAAATAATAGCCGATGTATTCTTCCTTAATGCGCTCCGCTTCATTAAGCTTATTAATGGTACGCTGTAAATTGCCGTTGGCTTCCAAAATAGCTTTGTCTGCTATGCGAAGCTTTTGAAGCTGTTTATAGATAATGAAAGCAAACACCAGCACGGTAATAATCAGAACAGTTAATAGCGAAGCATAAAGAAGCAATGCCCTGCGCTGCCCTTCGACAGAAGTTATCCGTTCTGCAGCAATAACAGGCAGTATAGCACTTACCTGCAGTTCACGCTGCCGGGCTCCGTAATAGGTAGCATCATCCATAGCTTGCTTAATGTATACATAGGCGTTTTCAATATCGCCGTTCTCATGCAGCAATTTGGCTAAGTTAAGCATGGCAGCCGCCTCCTTGGTAGAGGAACGAACGTCGGCGATAGCGGCAGAAATGAGCAGGTTAATGGCACTATCGCGTTTGCCCGTGCGGATATAAATATCGCTTAAAGTAGAAGCAGTTACGGCAAATTGATGGTTGGTGAGATGATACTTAGCAATGAGTAACTGTAAGCTGCTAATGGCCTGAGCAATATTGCCGGCTTTAACATATTTAAGACCATTGTAATAAACATATTCAAAACTTCCCCGCGTTGTTATAGCCGATGCCGAGTCGATATAATGACCGGCCAGGCGATTATATAATGCGGAGTAATAGTTATCCAGATCAAAGTCGGCAAGATCATAATAAGTGCGGGCTGTTAAATAGTAGTACTCCCGTTTCATGCTATCTGGCAGCATTTTTACCGGAATAGTTTTCAGTGAATCGAAAGTCTCTTTAAACATCCCGGAGGATAGTAGAATAAATCCCAACTTTACTTTTCCATAGGCTACGCGCACGGGGTCATGCATGGAACGTCCCAATTGCAGCAACTTTTGTGCGTAATTAAATGCTTCGTTATAATTAAAGCTTTTATAATCGTTATACAGTTGGAGGTATATCCCGTACCTGGTGATAGGATTAAATTTACCGTCCTGGTTTAATGATTCTTTTAAACGGCCAATTCTCTTTATTTTCTCTGCATCAAATTGCCTTTTATTGCTTAGCACTTCATTGAGCCTTACCAAACTGCTGTCGTAGGCTGCGGCAAAACCGGCCGCATGAAATACAAATAAGCAAAAGCCTATCAAAAAGAACCGCTTCATGAAGTTTACAGATTTTATTTGGCGCCACCGGAATAAGGTCACCAAAAAACAATAGGCATAAAAGTATGAAATCGGTTAAATATTGACGTTGTTATTTTATAAAATATCGGAAAGGCGAGTTGAGTCGTCAATTTTATACCAAAGAGATGATCATAATTTCACTTAAATATCGGCTTATCAAAAAGCGACTGCATTACGTGATAAAAAAGCAGGATAATTTTCCCTTATCCTGCTTTGCTGTGAGATTGTTGTTTTCTCGACTTGCGCTCACATCTCGTTAATAAGTTTGTCCGCTGGTTCCTTATTGCAACTGAGTAAACCCCTGCAATTTACTCCTCCGCTAACTGAAAGTTCATCGGAATGGTATACTGTACTCGCACTGGCTGGCCGTTTTGCATACCTGGCTTCCATGCAGGTGCAAGTTTCAATACACGAACGGCTTCTTCGTCGCAACCTGATCCAATTCCTCTTATAACTTTGATGTCCGATAGGTGCCCGTCCTTTTCTACTACAAACGAGACTATCACTTTTCCCTGAACACCATTTTCCCGGGCAATAACAGGATAATGTAGGTTTTTCTGTAGAAATCTTGACCATGCTGCAGCTCCGCCTAGTGGTTCAGGAGAGACCTCTGCAGTTGGTAGGATATCTGTCCCCGAGGATTGCGCAGCGATAGAACCGTTGCCGCTTCCATTGCCTGATGTTGGGGGTAAATTTACTGCTCCTTCTTTTCCATTCAGTGTTTCAGGACCGATTGCTGCTTTTTCAATCTGAGTTATTTTAGGAGGTTCTGCAGTACCCTGATCACTCGGGCGCATTACGGGCACTGCTATAGTTTTAACGGGCACTGCTGCAGCGGGTGTGGTATGAGGTAATGATTTATGTACTTGCTGAGGCTGTGTTTTATAAACCTGTTCCTTAGGAGGCTTGACAGGTTTAACATGGGTTAAATCGACTACAACCAGTGTATCTGTTGAAGATTCCTTTGTTTTATGAGATGCTACAAGGCTGAGTGCAAACGCGGTCCCCACAAAGGCAAACACAGTTATGGCAATTGCCTTTGACATGTTACGGCCATAGTGTCGCCTCAATTCGTAAGCACCGTAATTTTTGTTTCTGTTGTCGAATACAAGGTCGAGCCACTCCGCCTTGTACAAATCAAATGTTGAGATAAGCATATGGTTTGAAATTTAATTTTAAATAATAACGCTTTAAACAAATAAAATATTTCAAACCAAATACACTTTTATAATTTTTTTCTCTTAAAAAGAGAATTAGGTGAAGCAATTCAATAGATATGATATTTTTCTTACCATATTGAAAAGAGAATTGTGTTATGACAAAATAAATTTAAAAGAAAGAGATGATCGATACTACCAATTCTTTGTAGAAATTCTCTTGATAGAGTCTTTGGCGGTACGAGCTATATTTTTGCCCGATAGAAAAGCTTTGAGTTCATTATCAAAGTTATGACAAAATGAGCCGCACATATCCAAATAGCGTTGCTGATCTGCTTTCTTAAACATGACATCTTTTTCTAAAGGATAGTTAAGGCCATTTGCACGCTCGTATACATTGTACCGGTTTCGCTGGTAAGGAGCAAATACAAAGTTGGTAAACCAGTATCTGTACTTTTGCTCTTTCAACTCAAAATTCAGGTCGAAATCTATTTCGCCTTCTTCATGCCCTACTATTGAGGATTTATAAATGACTAACTTTCCGTTTCCGGTCAGCAATTTTGCATCATGCTGTTTTATCTTAATATTAGGATAGCCGCTTTTCAGGAAGTCTAAGATCTTCCTTTCTGTGGCTTGGGCTCCCGCAGCCGTTTCTCTCACCTGATAATAGGTATACTTATTATCCTCATTTAACATGAGGTATTTTTTTTGAGCAATACACGCGCTGCCCACAAACACCACTAGCAATATAGAAAATAACGTTTTTTTCATACCCATTCAATAATTCTGTTAAGGTTAACTATTTAAACATAAGCAATATCCTGCACTAATAATAATTTCGGCGGGCTTAATCATTCATAAACTCCCAGGCACTATGATAGCCGTTTACAGACTCAGCATAGGCAATAAAATCCTTATAAAAAGCAGCCTGACCAAGTGTTGAACTATCGCCCACTATAACTAACTTTTGTTTTGCGCGCGTCATAGCCACGTTCATGCGACGCACGTCGGCCAGGAAGCCGATTTCTCCCCGCAGATTGCTTCGGGCCATACTAATATAAACAATGTCGCGTTCCTGTCCCTGGAAACTATCTATGGTATTTACAGCCACACGATCGCCCAGGGCTGCTATCACTGCATAACCTTTAAGCTGCTCGCGCAATAGTCTGATCTGTTCCTGATAAGGCGATATAACCGCAATGGATGGAAATTGCTCTATGGAATAATAGTCGTTAAGCGTTGTAATCTGTGTTAATAAATGCTTACACAAAAAGGCACATTCTTCTTTATTGAAGGTACTGGTGCCCTCCTGCTCTTCATCAAACCCGCAACCAGCTGTATCAATAAACAATAATGGATCATCTCCGGGAAAAAGTACCTTATGAGCTACTGACTGATCAGCCTTTAACCGGCCCTCATAAAACTCGCCTGACGAAAACCTCATAATTTTCTCGTTCATCCGGTACTGCTCTTCCAGTAATACTACCGCCTCCGGGTGTAGCGTTACATTTTTCTCCATCAAGGTGACAGCCAGCCCTTCGCTGGCGGCAGCTGCTGATTTTATAGTCGGCGGCAATTGAAAGTGATCACCAGCCATAACTACTTTTTGAGCCTTGAGAATCGGAATCCATGACGCCGGTTCCAAAGCTTGGCCAGCCTCATCAATAAATACTGTTTTAAATTTAATATCTCTTATTGTGTAGTGATTACAGCCAACCAGCGTTGCCGTCAGCACGTCGGCTTTTGACAAAATATCTTCTGCTATAAATTGTTCCAGGCTGTCCGCCTCTCTCATAACCTGGTGCGCTTCATTAAAAAGGGCCTTTCTTTGCTCCCGCTCTGCACTTCCAAAGTTACGTTTGTACTTGCGCGCCATATCTTTGTATGCCGAAGCCTGCTTTTTGAGCTGCTTAATTTCTTTATTTCGGGAATGGTTAGACATTTGATCACCAAGTGTTAAATGGAGCAGTTTTTCTGAAACCCGTTCGGGGTTCCCTATCCTGACCACATTTAACCCCTGATCGGCTAATTTCTCGCTTAGCAGATCCACCGCCGCATTACTCGGCGCAACCACCAATACTCGTTCCTTTAACCGCCTCACTTCGGCCTTAATAGCCTGCACCAAGGTGGTAGTTTTACCGGTGCCTGGCGGACCGTGGACTATCGCCAGCTCATTTGCCGTTAGTATTTTCTGAGCAGCCTGCTGTTGTGAAGGATTTAACTGAGTCGAAGTTTCCGGAACGTCTTCGTTCTCGAACGAAGACGGCTTAAGCCCCGTTAATACCTTTACCAAGTCGCCGCCCTTGTCCGCATTCAGTGCCGTCGAAGCTTTTTCAACGGCATTTTCCATTTCCTGGTAGCTGCGTTCGTCAAACAACAAATCCAAACCCAACTTTCCATCCCGTATCCAATCTGGTAGTTCCTCTGTATATAGGGTTAATTTTATTCGTTCTTCATAAACACCGGTAACAATCCCTTCCGTTCGTAACGCATCGTGATCGTGGTTAGAAAATAACGCCACGCTCGAACCAAAACGAAAATAATGCACTTGCTCTCTGTTACCCCCGCGTTCTACTTCTACGGTAGTATAATCGCCTCTTGTAGGCTCCGAGCTTTTAATAATTATCGGGTACCAGGTTACCCCGTTAGCTTTGCGTTCAGCTATAGATGCCGTCTGCATCAGCTTAATGTAAGACGACCGATCTTCCAGTCGCTCTTTTTTCAGCAGCGCCAACAGCTCTTCAAAATATTGCATGGCCACAAAAATAACAGGTCCATCCATTCAGGCGCGCTATCTGTACTATATAATTTGCTTTTGAATGATGTACAGAAGAGTTGATTATCTTTTATTAATGGTCCATACAAAAAAGAGGCTGGATCATCGCGACACAGCCTCCTGTTTTAAAGTTGGATATAAAAATTGTATAAGGTTTAGAACGCGTATACTGCAGCTACCAGGGCCTGTGCAGCACCTTTGGTTGGCATACCATTGCTGTCTACAAAAGCCTGCTGCGAGTTGTTGTCAAATCTTACCTCCGGGATAAAGGTTAACGGACCTGCCTTTACATTTGCAGTAAAAGTTATTCCGGTTACAGAAGCACCTGGAGCCGGCCCTACTGATACATAACTGCCAGATTTTGATTTGAAATATTCGCCTCTTAAACCTAAGGTCACAGCCTTAGACACTGCAAGTTGCGGATATAGCGCCACACCAGAAAAGCCCCCGGTGTATGGAGTCGGAGCACTAAAGGTGGCAGCGTTTAATCCTAATTTAAAGGCATCAGTAATTTGATAGGTAGTTGTAAGGTCAAACTCGGTACCAGAAGCCGGACCAGTAATTAAGTTAAGGTACGCTGTCCAGTTTTTAACCGGCACTACCATTAACTGGGCCCCAAAAGTATTGATGCGGAAGTCAGAACGATAAACATTCCACTTATCGTTAAAGATACCGGCCATCAAGCTAACCTTGTCAGAAAAAGTGTAGGTAGCCTTAACGCCTGCATTTTGGAACGGACCGTTGGTAAACAGGTAAGAAGTTGAATAATTGAAGTTCCCTACCGGTGAGATCACCTCATAACCGATAAACGTAGCCATATAACCACCGGTAACGTTTAATTTGCTGGTTAAATCATAAGAAACGTAAAGGTTTTGAATATGATAGCTATTAGTAGTTTCGTCATAAGCTCCTGCGGCGTTGGGGAGAGATTGCGACTGTCCGCGAGGGCCAAAAGATACCTCGCCAACAAAGGAAGCAGCACCAACTTTTTTCTTTAAACCAAGATCAACCATACCAATAGAAAAAGAATTCTGGTCTGTTGCAAAGCTGGTTGGGATATTTGAGCTTCCGCCGGAATTTCTGAAGCCGGAGAAGTCATATTTATAATAAGTATCTACCGATCCGGTTACTACCAGAGGTGGGTCCTGATGTACTTTTGAAGTATCCTGCGCCTTAAGCGTGAATACCGTAGCTGAAAGAATAGCAAATAGGGATGTAAATGTTTTTGTCATGATAATTTAATTGATGATAAGTTGAATTGTGATTGAAACTTAAATGCAGCGCCGCAAAGATTTATGAGGCTGTAGCTTTCCTTACCGCATAAAAACAGCGCTTTTATGCCGCAATTAGTTAGTAATAAAAATGGATTATTTAAAAGCCCTTTGTGCAATCGTGCAGTTAAGGATTGCACAAAGGGTTGTTAGGATCCGCCCGTCAGAATTATCAGGCAGTAAAGGTTGTTTTTTCAGATTTTTCGAACAAACCTGTTAAACTGATATCGTCATCCTGAGATGGATAAACTTCGATACCATGTTCAAATACGTCTAAGCCGCCAACAGCAAGTTCGCCATGCTCTTCAACACGCAGGTTCCATGGATGAGGTAACTTACGAATGATATACATTACCACAAAGGTTATTACAAACGTAGCTACAGTTATAGTGGCACTGCCGATAAATTGAGCTTCAAATACGCTCCAGCCACCACCATAGAACAAACCTGTTACAGGGGCGGTGTTATCAGCACCAGTTGGGCCGGTTACACCGTATTGGCCGCTTGCAAATAAACCTAATGATAGTGTACCCCAGATACCACAGAAGCCGTGTACAGACACTGCACCTACCGGATCATCAATACGTAACCACTCAATAAAGTAAATACCCAGAAATACTACTAAACCGGCAATGGCGCCTAATATTACAGAACCCAGCGGGCTAACCCAGTAACAAGGACAAGTGATAGCAACCAGACCACCTAAGAAACCGTTGATAGTGAAACCTAAATCGAATTTTTTGCGGGTTGGGCCAAACCAAAGTGCCAGATACATAGCTGCCATACCACCGGCGCAAGCGGCCAGCGTAGTGTTGGTAGCCACACGGCCAATACCTTGCATATCCATAGCGTTTAATGTACTGCCCGGGTTAAAACCGTACCAGCCAAACCAGAGGATAAAACCACCCACTGCGGCGACGAGTAAGTTATGTGCCGGAGGCATACCGCCTTTTTCTTTATCGTCCCGTTTAAATATGCGACCTAAACGCGGGCCGAGCACAATACCACCTGCAAGTGAGGCAATACCACCTATAGTATGTACCACCGTTGAACCTGCGAAATCGCGGAAGCCTTGACCTAATGACTCAAAGAAATGACCTTTGGTACCCATCAAAGCTAACCAGCCGTCAGGTCCCCAGGCCCAGTGACCGATAATTGGATAAATAAATCCGGTGATACCGATACTATATAATATATCACCCCGGAAACTGGTACGGCCAATCATAGCGCCAGATACGATAGTTGAGCAGGTATCAGCAAAAGCAAACTGGAATATCCAGTGCGCAATTACCGGGATACCGGTAGCCTCATAGGTGGCAGGAGCTCCTGAAAGGAAAAACCAATGTGTACCGATAAAGCCATTACCTTCGCTAAACATAAATGCATAACCAATAGCCCAAAACGCTATACCGCAAAGACAGGTATCGAATATACATTCCATTAAAACGTTAACTGTTTCCCGTTTACGTGCGAAACCTGCTTCCAGCATAACAAAACCTGCCTGCATACCAAATACCAGGAAAGCTGCTACCAGCGTCCATACCGTGTTAATGGTATTCATAAAAGTAGTTTCGTGAGCGGTGTAAGTTTCAGCTGCATGCGCTGAAGTGCCTACCAGGCCCGGTAAAACAATCATGGCGATTAACACCAATAACATGCCAACCATTTTTCCAGAAAAAATGACGGCACCGTAGGCCCACCTCTCCTTGGTTAACTTGGGGAAGGAGCTCAACAATTTGCTCTTTTTTAAATGTACATTCATGTGCTTTGAGTTGATTAGTTTATAGATATGATTATTATTTCCTTTATTCCTTATTAACCACCTGACATTTTTCAATTTTTCTAACTTTCATAAAAAATGACAGCTATATTTTTACAAATGATCTACTTTTTATCACAAAAGACATAAAAACGCATGTCTTTTTATAAATTTTATATGAAATTAGATGTTTCAATTTCAAAAAGCAAATTTTTGTAAATAAAAATAGATTAAAATGTTAAAAAAATACAAAATCAGCAATTTTAAAGCGCGCAAAGCGACATATTTTACAACATTTTCAACCAAAAACAACAGCGTACACCCAAACACTCCTATTTGCTCGCACATTTTCAACCACCAACCCCGTTTTTTATGATTTATCTCATATAAGGGGAATAAAAACAGCATAAATCGAAGAAAAACCCAAAAGATTTAGTTCCTTTGATGGATAATTCTATTTTTGATCATACTTTAAACCTCAAAATATGTTGAATTTTCGTTTTCAGGCTCTGCAAGCTGTTTTAACGCGAACAATACCAGACGTAAAGGCTCCGGCCGTTAAAATTTCCGACTACTATGCCGCTAATGTTTTCGATAAAAAGAAAATGAAGGAAAATCTGTCGACCGAAGCATACCAGGCAATCATTAATTCTATTGAAACAAGCGAACCTATTGCTCGCGACACCGCCGAACACATTGCATCGGCTATGAAATCATGGGCTATAAGTAAGGGAGTAACACATTACACACACTGGTTTCAGCCCCTTACCGGTTCAACAGCCGAAAAACACGACGCCTTTTTTGAACCAACTCCTGATGGCGCCATCGAAAAGTTCAGCGGCGACGCTCTGGCTCAACAGGAACCCGATGCATCAAGCTTTCCAAGCGGAGGTCTTCGCAATACATTTGAGGCTCGCGGATATACTGCATGGGACCCTTCATCCCCAGCATTCGTTATGGGACGTACGCTTTGTATCCCAACCGTTTTTGTTTCTTATACCGGAGAGGCTTTAGATTATAAGGTACCTTTATTAAAGGCGTTGAGTGCGCTGGATAAAGCAGCCGTTGAAGTTTGTCATTATTTTGATAAAAGCATCGAAAAGGTAAATGCTTCATTAGGTATTGAACAAGAATACTTTTTGGTTGACCTCGCCTTATTTAACGCACGTCCGGATCTTTATCTAACGGGTCGTACTTTATTCGGCCACATGTCTGCCAAAAACCAGCAACTAGAGGATCATTATTTTGGTTCTATCCCAGAACGCGTACTTGCCTTTATGCAGGATCTCGAGGCCGAGTCGTTATTATTAGGTATACCTTTAAAAACCCGTCATAACGAGGTGGCCCCATCGCAGTTTGAGTGTGCGCCAATTTATGAAGAAATAAACCTGGCTATAGACCATAATCAGCTCCTTACGGATATGATGGACAAAATAGCCAAGCGACATAACTTCAAGGTACTCTTACACGAGAAGCCTTACGCCGGCATCAACGGCTCAGGCAAACACAACAACTGGTCGATGATTACCAATACCGGCAAGAATTTGTTGTCGCCGGGCAAAACGCCAAAAAACAACCTGATGTTTCTGGCCTTCTTTGTAAACACAATCAAAGCGGTTTATGAGCATGCCGATCTTTTAAGAGCATCAGTAGCATCGGTTAATAATGATCACCGCCTTGGTGCAAATGAAGCTCCTCCGGCTATCATCTCCATTTTCCTGGGTAGCCAGTTAAATGATGTGCTCGATGAGATCGAAACTTCGCGCATCAGCAAAAAGATAAAAGATGAAGCCTTATTATGGCAGGGTATTCCTAAAATTCCGCAGATCTTAAAAGACAACACCGACCGTAACCGTACCTCTCCTTTTGCCTTTACCGGTAATAAGTTTGAATTGCGCGCCGTTGGCTCTTCTGCAAACTCTGCAAGTCCAATGACTATCCTGAACCTGATTGTTGCGGACCAGCTGAAGAAGTTCAAAATAGACGTAGACAAACTGCTTAAAAAAGGCGAAAAGAAAGACGTTGCTTTATTGACTATTATTAAAAGGTATATAAAGGAATCAAAAGCAATTCGCTTTGAAGGCAACGGCTACAGCGAAGAGTGGGAAAAAGAAGCGGCCGCAAGAGGTCTTTCTAACATCAAAACCACACCAAAATCGCTCGACGTGCTGATCAGCGAAAAAACTGAACGCTTATTTGAAGACACCGGCGTATTTACCAAACGCGAAGCTCATGCCCGCCATGAAATACTACTGGAAGATTTCTTTAAAAAGCTGCAAATAGAAGCACGCGTTATTGGCGAACTTGCCACCAACGTCATTATCCCTACTGCACTCTCTTATCAATCCAGATTGGTAGAAAACGTTCGCGGACTTAAGGAAATTGGCTTCCCCGATACAACCTATACTACGCAAATGGACACGATTACCCGTATTGCAGAACACGTTAATTTGATCAAAACCAACGTGGATCAAATGGTTGAGGAGCGCAAAAAGGCTAACAAGATTGACGACGTGCGTGAACGCGCCATCGCTTATGATGAAAAGGTAAAAGCCTTTTTCCAACCGATACGCTATCACGTAGACAAGTTGGAGCAGATCATTGATGATTCATTGTGGCCGCTTCCTAAATTCAGGGAACTGCTGTTTATCAAATAATGAGATTACCTCAAAACATCAGACCCGGTTTTTTAGCCGGGTTTTTTTGTTTTATATAATTATGGTATCAGTACTCAAAAGAAAGACTAAATACACGAACGAAACCAAAGTGGCGAATTTAAATGGCTAAAAACCACCTATTGTGTATATTTGCCCATGATTTCTTCGCAAAGATACGACCAAAGAGGGGTGTCGGCCTCCAAAGATGATGTACACAACGCGATAAAAAATATCGACAAGGGCATTTTCCCTAAAGCATTTTGTAAAATTATCCCTGATATATTAAGCGGCGACCCTAACTACTGCAATATTATGCATGCGGATGGAGCAGGAACCAAATCGTCGTTAGCCTATGTTTACTGGAAAGAAACCGGCGACTTATCTGTTTGGCGCGGCATAGCACAAGATGCTATCGTGATGAATACTGACGACCTGCTTTGCGTAGGCGCTATCGACAACATTCTGTTATCATCAACCATTGGCCGCAACAAGAACCTTATTCCCGGCGAAGTTATTGCCGCGATTATAAATGGCACTGAAGAGATCTTACAACAAATGCGCGATTGGGGCATTGGCATCTACTCTACCGGCGGGGAAACTGCGGATGTAGGCGACCTGGTGCGCACTATTATTGTAGACTCAACGGTGTCATGCCGTTTAAAACGCGCTGATGTTATTTCTAATGACCGCATCCAGGCTGGTGACGTTATCGTTGGTTTAGCATCTTATGGTCAGGCCACCTACGAAAGCGAGTACAACGGTGGCATGGGCTCTAATGGTTTAACCTCTGCCCGTCATGATGTTTTCAATAAAAAGGTAGCTGAAAGTTATCCCGAAAGCTATGACCCCGCCGTACCGTACGATCTCGTATTCTCCGGAGGCAAACGCTTAACCGATCCTGTTGATATTGGTAACGGTCAATTCATGAACGCCGGAAAACTCGTGCTCTCTCCTACGCGTACTTATGCACCTGTGATCAAAACTATGTTGGACCAGTACCGTCCACAGATTCACGGCATGGTACATTGCAGTGGCGGTGCACAAACCAAAGTATTGCACTTTATCGATAATCTTCACGTGATTAAAGATAACCTATTTGCAGCGCCTCCATTGTTTAAGCTTATCCAGGAGGAATCAGGTACCAGCTGGCAGGAAATGTATAAGGTATTTAACATGGGCCATCGGATGGAGCTTTATGTTCCGGAAAACATTGCTTCAGATCTGATCAGTATTTCAAAACATTTCAATATCGACGCACAAATTATAGGTCGCGTTGAACCGGCAGACCAAAAGCGTGTTACCATTAAATCAGAATTTGGCGAGTTTGTATATTAATATATAGCAAGACCTTAAGTAGAAGAAGCTGCTCAAAATATCGGGCAGCTTCTTTTGTTTTATGATCTTACACCCCAGGTTATCAAAACAAAATGCCACCTTTTTGGGGTGGCATTTTTGTTTATGATTAGGTTTCTGTTCTTATTAGAAGCTGTAGCGTACACTTAACTGGCCCCTCCAACGCGAGGTAAAGTCGTTAATGAAGTAAGGTCTGTAAACCCCGTTAACCAAATTCAACTTGGTTTTGTCAAAAGTAAATGTTGGGTTCGTGCTTTGACTAACAACAGTGAACAATGACACGTCCTGATTTGAAGCACCGTAGCTCCAACCCCAATTTTTATTAAGGAAGTTACCTACGTTCAACATATCAAATGACACTTGAAGTTTGTGATTTTTGTAAACGTAGAAGTCTTGCGCAATCTTAAGATCCACATGATTTTCCCAGGGCGTACGGTCACCATTTCTGGCGATGACGTTGCCTTCGTTTTTCTTAAGACCAGCCTGGCTGTTGATGAAATCTTTCAGATCGCTCCACTCTTGAGCTGCAGTTCTGGTAATAGTAGTTACACCACCAGAAGTAACGGTCAAATCAACTAATTTATAGTTTAAATAACCCGCCGGATCATTCAATTCAGCAGCAGAGGGTACATATACCAGGTTTGCGTTGTTATTGCCGGTTTTGCCGGTAATATCATCACCGTTGATATTCTTGGTATAGGTATAAGAGAATGGCACACCAGACTGGCCGGTATATACTAAGCCAATGGTAGTAGCCATGTGATCATGAGCATATCTGAAAGTTTTTGAAACGTGAGCAATCACCCGTGATCCCGGATCGTAGTTTGAACGAGCTTCATCCAGATAATTTAAGCCTCTTACGTTATACGCAAATCTCCAGTTAGACATTGCCACTGAGCTGGTTCCATCATTCAGCGAGAAAGACTGGCCATAGGTATAAGCTAAGCCCCCTGTCCAGCCGTTGCTCATTGGCTTAGTAATAGATGCAGTTAAGTTATAGGCGTAACCAACACTGGTATTTGTCAATTCAACAACGTCTGTAAACTTACTGTCAACACGAGTAAAATTATACCAAGGGCGGCTGCTGCCTCCTATAGTTACATTACCTGATTGCGCAGCAATGTTTAAGTTCTGATAGTTAATATTGTTGATTGTTTTCGTATAGATACCTTCCAAAGTACCGATCAAGCCCCAAATTGGCAATTTCTGATCAATTGCAAGGTTACCTCGTAACGTTTGCGGAAACTTAAAGTTATGGGCGGTAACATCAACCTCCGTTGCAGGAGGCGTATTGCCCGATGGAACATAGGCACCACTCAAAGTAGCATTTGGGTTATAGTTAAACCGCAGGGTTGATGGAACGGTAGTATATTTAATGACGGACACGCCGTTTGTACCATATTGGTTAGATATCCATACAAATGGTATTCTGCCGGTAAACAAACCAGCGCCGCCGCGTAATTGAGTCTGGCCGTCGCTGTTCACATCCCAGTTAAAACCTACACGAGGAGAGAATAACGGAGTAGACTTGGGTGTTTGATTATTTTGAATACCTCCCCAGTTCGGATCAGAGTTGAATGCAGCATTTGCTACCGGCTTATTAAAGAATACCGGCATATCAATCCTCAAACCATAAGTTAACTTGAAGTTATCCTTTATGCTCCAAATATCCTGGCCGTATACACCTATTTGCGCAGCATGAATTTTAGCGCCAAACTTATTGCCCGGATTAGCAGGATCATAATTAAGGGTATAGGCACTCGGTGCTGCATTATTAAGCTCAAACGCGGCTATGTTATCATATCCAGACGTATTTTTATTATAGGTATAAGCGCCATTGTACGCCTGCATAAAGATATTGTTCGTATTATAGAACTCGTCTTCAGTACCAAATGTAATGGCGTGATTGCCTTTATATAAAGTAAAGTTATCTTGGAGGGTAAAGTTATTCTGCGTTAAAGCATTAGCTGACGAAGAAAAATCGGCACCGAAATTATAAGTTAACCCGTTTTGCGTAATAGAAACATTGGGGAATGGAGACGAAGTCCTCGCATCTCTAACATTATTAAATGTGATGCGTAAAACGTTTGACGCACTCGAAGAAAAATTACTATTTAACTCCAGAACGGATGATGCAGTTTTGCTTTTGAAATAATAACCACCATTGGCAAATGTCATTGAATTAGCTGTTCTGCTAATGATATAGTTACTACCATCTACATAACTTTGACGGAAAGTAAGACGATTTTTATCATCAATGTTCCAGTCCAAACGGCCAAAAATAGAGTTAGAGTATTGCTCCCTATTAATTGCACCATAACTTCCCGGATCATACTGATAGGTAGTTTTCAGAAATTTGCTTATTCCAGCCAGCACATTTGGATCAAAATTAGACCCAGAACCTGCCTGAGTCGGATCAAAAGCCAAAGGAGCTTTATTATCATAGCGCTCACCATTTAAATAAAAGAACAATTTGTTCTTTACAATTGGGCCGCCGATGCTAACGCCGTAGGTATTGGCCTTAAAGTTTTGATATTTAGCACCATTTGTAACACTTTTTCCAATAAAGTTCTGATTTTGAAGATAGGTATAAGCAGAACCGTGGAAGGTGTTCGTTCCACTCTTGGTCACAGCGTTGATACCACCACCGGTAAAACCACCCTGGGTTACATCATAAGGAGACAATAAAATCTGAACTTCCTGAATGGCCTCAAGAGGGATAGGATTGATACCAGCTTGTCCACCATTTACACCTGACGCAGATAAACCAAAAACGTCGGTTGCGTTAGCGCCGTCAATGGTAAACTGATTGTAGCGATTGTTCTGACCGGCAAAAGTGATACCCAGCGGGCTACCGTCTGAACTGCTATAGTTGGCAACCGCCTGCGGCGTTAAACGGGCAAAATCCTGAATGCTTCTGGAAATAGTTGGCAAACTTTGTAATTCAGCCTGTGAAACGTGGGTAGAGGTACCATTTCTTTCCGGACTTATTACGCTACCTTTTTTTGCACCGCTTACAGTTACTTCAGCCAGGGCTTTCCCTGTTTCTGCCAATACAACCTCAATTTTCAATGGAGTACCCAAAGACAGAGTAAGGTTACTAAAGGTCCGGGGCTCAAAGCCCACAAATGATACTTTTACAGTATAGGGCCCGCCCACGCGCATGTTAGGGATCGTGTACTGTCCGTTAGCTTTAGCGGCGGTATTGTACGTAGTACCAGACGGCACATGCGTGGCAACGATAGTAGCTCCCGGAAGAGGCAGCCCTTTTGAATCTTTAACTGTGCCCGTAATACTACCGGTTGTAACCTGTGCAAAGGTCGAGACGGCAGCAAACAGTGCAAGTACTAAGAGAAGTACATGTTTTCTCATGCTTTGTTTGTTTTTTGGATGTTCAAATAAATAAATTAATAGTTTCAAATATTGTGCAAAGGCTGTGCAAATATAGATAAAGCACATTTAGGCGATATTAAGCTAATGTTAATTGTAAAACGTATTTTATCCACACATTTCCTCCTATTGTTTAATAAAAGTCACAAATCAAATCCCTTTATGTTTCATTAATGAATATTCATTACCTTTTTACCGTCAATTTAGGCCTAAAAGCAGCATTAATTCTATTTAATTCGAAAGCCACTCCCTTGCCTGAACCACAGAATCAATAGAATTGATTAACAATAGGGCGCAAGAGGAATACAGACCTACAAAAATCAGTTCTACCATCCCGCCAGACTTAACAATAAGAGTGCCGCAAAACTTATTTTATTTCTGGCCCTTGGGGCTTAAACAAGCTTCTCTGGTATTAAGCAGGCATTTACCACTTCAAAGACCGGCCGCATCGTCCCAAATTCGCGCGGTAATTTTCAGTTTGTTTTTCATTTCAGGCTTTTTACTTAGCTTTGGCGTCGAACTCAAAAAGTATTAATACATATGAACTACGATGTTATAGTTATAGGGTCAGGCCCGGGCGGCTATGTAGCAGCTATCCGTGCTTCCCAATTAGGTTTAAAAACCGCTGTAGTTGAAAAAGAATCTTTAGGCGGCATTTGTCTTAACTGGGGTTGTATTCCAACTAAGGCCCTGTTAAAGAGCGCCAACGTTTTTGAATATATCAATCACGCAGCCGACTATGGTATCAAAATAGAGGGTCAGGGGGTTGTTGATTTTGATGCTGTAATTAAAAGAAGCCGTGGCGTTGCCGATGGCATGAGCAAGGGCGTTCAGTTCTTGATGAAAAAGAACAAGATTGACGTGCTGATGGGCTTTGGTAAATTAAAAGGCAAAGGTGTTGTTGAAGTTACCAGCGCCGACGGAACGCCAAGAACCTATAACGCTAAACATATTATCCTGGCTACAGGAGGTCGTTCACGCGAGTTGCCAAACTTGAAACAGGATGGCAAAAAAGTGATCGGCTATCGTCAGGCCATGTCGTTACCGAAACAACCTAAGTCGATGGTAGTAGTTGGCTCTGGAGCTATCGGTATTGAGTTTGCCTATTTCTACAACTCAATTGGCACTAAAGTTACCGTGGTTGAGTTCTTAGATAACGTAGTGCCACTAGAGGACGAGGAAGTGTCAAAAGCACTTGCACGTTCACTTAAAAAACAAGGCATCAACATCATGACCAGCTCAACCGTTGAGTCTGTTGATACCAGCGGTGAACTTTGCAAGGTAAACGTAAAAACAGCTAACGGCAACGAAGTGATCGAGGCTGAGGTTGTATTATCTGCCGTAGGTATCGCCACCAACTTAGAAGGAATTGGCCTGGAAGAAACCGGCGTTAAATTTGAAAAAGGCAAAGTTATTGTTGACGACTTTTACCGCACCAACGTTGAAGGTGTTTATGCCATCGGCGATATTGTAAAAGGACAAGCACTTGCACACGTTGCATCAGCAGAAGGTATTACCTGCGTTGAAAAGATTGCAGGCCTTAACCCAGAGCCAATCAACTACAACAATATTCCGGGATGTACCTATTGCTCGCCAGAAATTGCTTCAGTAGGTTATACCGAAAAAGCTGCACGCGAAGCAGGCTACGAGATCAAAGTAGGTAAATTCCCATTCTCTGCGTCGGGCAAAGCAAGCGCAGCAGGCGCTAAAGACGGCTTTGTAAAAGTTATCTTCGATGCTAAATATGGCGAGTTCTTAGGCGCTCACATGATCGGCTTCAACGTAACCGAAATGATTGCCGAAGTGGTTGTTGCCCGTAAACTCGAAACTACTGGTCACGAGATCATTAAGAGTATACACCCTCACCCAACCATGAGCGAAGCTATAATGGAAGCTTCTGCTGATGCCTATGGTGAAGTGATTCACTTGTAACCCCCCATCCCCCGAAGGGGGAGCTTTTTATGGTGGAATAATAAAAAAACAATAGTTCCTTTGGGAACTATTGTTTTTTTATCTAACTCATTTGGACAACTGTTAAATTTGAAAATTCCCCCTTCAGGGGGTTAAGGGGCATGAATCTATATACCATTGATACCGGCTTTTTTAAATTAGATGGCGGCGCTATGTTTGGTGTGGTTCCTAAATCTATCTGGAACAAGACCAACCCGGCGGATGAGAACAACCTTTGTACCTGGGCCATGCGTTGTTTGCTGGTTGAGGACGCCGGCCGGCTCATCCTGATCGATACAGGCATTGGCAATAAGCAAAGCGAAAAGTTTTTTAGCCATTATTACCTGCACGGCTCCGATACACTTGATAAATCGCTCGTTAAGCACGGCTTTACCCGCGATGACATAACCGACGTATTTTTAACCCACCTTCATTTTGATCATGTTGGCGGAGCGATCGATAGAAACGGCGAAAGCCTTGCCCCGGCATTTAAAAATGCACGGTATTGGAGCAATAAGGATCACTGGGATTGGGCGGTAAACCCCAATGACCGGGAAAAAGCATCTTTTCTGAAGGAAAATATACTCCCAATTCAGGAAAGCGGCCAGCTCAATTTTATAGATCATGCTGATGGCGTAGCTTTTAGCCCGGATTTTAGCGTACGTTTTGTGTACGGACACACCGACGCCATGATGCTTCCACTATTAAACTACAAAGGGAAGAATATTCTTTACATGGCCGATCTGCTTCCTTCGGCAGGTCACCTGCCTATACCCTATGTAATGGCTTATGACATGTTTCCGCTTAAAACACTCAACGAGAAAAAGAGCTTTTTAAAGGAGGCACTAGACAATCAATATGTTCTTTTTATGGAACATGATCCAATTAATGAATGTATTACGTTAACAGAGACAGAAAAAGGCATCAGAGCAGGCCAGTCTTTTAAACTAACTGATATTTGATTGTATGATAGCGCAAACTATGCGTATAACACCTGATAACAAACTAAAAAAATTAATAATTGTAGGCGACCGGATCTTGATAAAGCCCCTAAATCCGGAAGAACGTACACCGGGCGGATTGTTTTTACCACCGGGAGTTGAGGAGAAGGAGAAAGTAAAATCAGGATACGTTATTAAGGTTGGCCCAGGTTATCCCCTGCCTTTAGCCACCGATGAGGGCGATGTTTGGAAGCGGGAAGAGGAAAAGGTAAAATACATTCCACTACAGGCCAAAGAAGGTGATATTGCAATTTTTCTGCAAAATGCGGCTACCGAAGTAAACTATCAAAACGAAAAATATTATATTGTACCACAAAATGCGGTTCTTATGCTTGAACGCGAAGAAGAGTTATAAGCCTAGAATATAATATTTTCGTCTTATAATTATGACAGAAAAATTGTTATTTTTTTGGTAACAATTCATACCTTTGCACGTTCAATTCTAAAACAAGAATCGAGGTATTCAATAAATGAGACAACTCAAAATAACTCAATCAATTACCAATCGTGAGTCCCAGTCACTGGATAAATATCTCCACGAAATTGGTAAGGTTGACCTGATCACTGCCGAAGAAGAAGTAATATTAGCCCAAAAAATCCGTGAGGGAGACCAGGCCGCTCTGGAACGTTTAACCAAAACAAACTTACGTTTCGTAGTTTCTGTTGCAAAACAGTACCAAAACCAGGGTTTAACACTTGGCGACCTTATTAACGAAGGAAACTTGGGTTTGATCAAAGCGGCTAAACGTTTTGATGAAACCAAGGGCTTTAAATTTATTTCTTATGCAGTATGGTGGATACGTCAGTCTATCCTCCAGGCTATCGCAGAGCAGTCACGTATCGTTCGTTTGCCTTTAAACCAGGTAGGTTCATTAAGCAAAATCAGTAAGGCTTTTTCAAAATTAGAGCAAGAGTACGAACGTGAACCATCTCCGGAAGAGCTTGCTGATATATTGGAAACTACCGTTGACAAGATTTCAGATACCTTAAGTAATTCAGGCCGTCATGTATCAATGGATGCTCCGTTTGTACAGGGAGAGGAAAATACCCTCCTTGATGTATTGGAAAACCAGGAGCCTAATACAGACTCAATCCTGATCAATGAATCGCTTTCTGAAGAGATTAAACGTTCTCTGTCTACATTAACAGAACGCGAGCGCGAAATTATCGTGTTATTCTTTGGCTTAGGCACAAATCATCCGCTTTCACTTGAAGAAATTGGTGAAAAATTTAATCTTACCCGCGAGCGTGTGCGTCAGATTAAAGACAAGGCTTTACAACGCCTGCGTCACACTTCAAGAAGCAAGATATTAAAATCATACTTAGGTTAACCTTTTTTAAAAGATCAGATAGAGCCTCCGGAGATTATCCGGAGGCTTTTTTGTTTCTGTCAGTCGGTGGGCTGGTTGTAGTCGCAACAGTACAATTTTATAGCTGTATGTAAGCGAATTACATGCGTTGCTTGCAATTCATGTAACGTTTACTATCCCGGTAGCGTCATATAGCTACAAAATTATCACGAATGCTGCGCCGCTGTTTAATTGTATTGATGATGTTGCTTATTGGTTATGCAGCCAAGGCAGCCCATCATCATTTAAAATTGAACGGCGTCAACATTGGGCAACTGCTTTCTCCGGACCCCGATCCAACCGGCGACTTTCAGAATCTCACCATCCCGATAAAGAGAGCCGGCAACCTCATTATTGTTGAAGCCCAGATTGACACGCTGGAAGGTAACTTTGTACTGGACACCGGAGCACCCTACCTCGTACTGAACGCAACCTATTTTCGTGATCTGCCAAAAATAAGTGAGCGTGATTGCGGCGGCATCAATGGCCATTCCACATCCTTCACTACCGTGGTACACAATTTTTCCTTAGGATTTGACCTGCATTACGACAAACTCACCGCCGACGTAACCGATCTTTCCGCCATTGAGAACAGCAGAAAAATTAAGATCCTCGGTTTACTGGGCACCCGCATGTTTTCCAAACTCGCCATTACTGTAGACCTTTTTAAAAACGTGCTATACATCCATAAATTAGGGAAAGACGGCGAAATCAATCCAGGCGAGTTACCTTATCAAAAAGCCTCGCTTACAACGCCGTTTAAGCTGCTTAACGATGTGATATTTCTGAAGGCTGAAATAAACGGGAAAAGCAATTGGTTTGCGTTTGACTCCGGCGCCGAATCAAACTTGCTTGATTACCATGTTTCAGACAAGATACTTAAGGTTATGCAGGTTATCAATAAGTCAAAGCTAACCGGTGTAGGCGAAACCACCTTTGAAGTGATCTATGCCCGCTTTGATAAATTGACTATAGGCGGCTATGATTTCCCCAACAACAGAATAGTCATTTCAAACCTCGAAGCCATTGGGCGCGTATATGATTATACAGTGGACGGCATCCTGGGATATGACTTTTACTCGAGAGGGATTTTTACCATAAACTTCGTCAAAAAAGAATTTAGCATGTACATTTACCTGAATCAGCCCGAAAAATGAGCGCATCTAAATACATATTGATCACCTTGATGTATTTCATCACCATGCAAATGGTTATTGCGCAGGACCGCAATAAACTGCTCATGGCTCATGATCATATGATATTGCTGATTGATACGCGGTCGAGCACGGCTGTTATAGACAGCCTTTTAAAAAGGGCTGGGGTAACCGGCATGAATGCAGCGCTTGTTAAGAAAGGCAACTTCTCCCCTGCCTTAAAAAACGGATGGAACGTATCGAGAAAAAAGAACGATGTGATTGAGTTTGACCGCTCATTGTCTGATATGTCTGCCAACCCGCCGGCGTCAACCTATATCATCACCACGCAGCTTTTTAAAACAGAATCGCGGCCCGGCTATCCGGCAGAAACTGCGTACGGCGTCAATAGTTTTAAGAAGGTAACGGTTCATGAGCTGCCTGCGGGCGCTACACGTTTTTTCTTTCCGGGGCATACTAATGCGCGAAGAGTGCTTCTATCAGGCAACTTCAATAATTGGAGCACCATCAAAGGACGCATGAACAAAACCGACAGTGGCTGGGTTAGCGATGTAAAGCTGAACCCTGGTATTTATGCTTACAAATTCATCGTCGATGGGGATTGGACGGAAGATCAATATAACAATTTGAGGGAAGATGACGGCTTTGGAGGCTCTAATTCACTTTATTTCCGCTACAATTACACCTTTAAACTCAAAGGATATAAAAATGCACACAAAGTAAGCATAGCCGGCAGCTTCAACAAATGGAACCCGCGCGAACTTAATATGAGCTTCAATGGCGAAGCCTGGCAAATAAATCTGTACCTACACGATGGTATTTTTCTGTACCGTTTTATGGTTGATGGTAACTGGATTGCCGACCCTTATAACAAACTAACTCACGTTGAAGGAAAAACGGCAGCTTCAGTTCTCAAACTTGGCGAAACGATTAACTTTAAACTGAGTGGTTACGCCAAAGCAGATCATGTATATGTGGCCGGCGACTTTACCAATTGGAAGCCCAATATTTTGGCGCTTCAAAAAACAGCTAACGGTTGGTCCTTACCTTATACTTTACCGGCCGGAAATTACCTGTACAAGTTTGTGGTAAATGGAGAGTGGATAACCGATCCGGCAAACCCTCATCAAATTACAATTGACGGCAACGCCAACTCCTTTATTGCGGTAAAGCCTAACTTTACATTTAAACTTCGCGGATACGCGACGGCTCACAAAGTTATCTTGTCTGGAACCTTTAACAACTGGAACGAAACGGGCTACACTATGCAGCACCAGGGCGATGAATGGGTAATCAGTCTATACTTAAAACCCGACAAATACCTGTACAAATTTATTGTAGACGGCCAATGGATTATAGACCCTGCAAACCGCCTGTGGGAACCAAATGCTGAAAACACGGGTAATTCCGTACTTTGGATAGACTGACCGGCCGAAATAAATTTGGCCCGACGGTTTTATTCCTTTCAATCATTACTTAAATTGGCAATTCATAAATCAGCAAAATGACTATACCTATTTACCAGGCTGATGCCTTTACCAACCAATTATTTGGCGGAAATCCGGCTGCTGTTTGTCCACTACAGGAATGGTTGCCTGATGAAACGATGCAAAAGATAGCAGCGGAAAACAACCTTGCTGAAACAGCCTTTTTTGTAAAACAAGACGACGGATTCTTTTTAAGATGGTTTACGCCTGAACTCGAAATTGATCTTTGCGGTCATGCTACACTGGCTTCGGCCCATATTATCTTTACAGACCTGGGTTATACCGGCGATTTAATACATTTTCAAACAGTTAAAGCTGGCATACTTACCGTGAGCCGTGATGGCGACAAGTATACAATGGATTTTCCATCTCGTCCGCCCTATCCTACTGAGCTACCTAACGGACTGCTCAATGGCCTCGGAGGTAAAATACCACACACGATATTGAGATCACGCGATTATTTCCTGGTGTATGATTCTGAAAAAGACATACAAGAAATTGAGCCTGATCTTGCTGCATTATCCACTATCGATGCCATAGGCGTAATTGTAACAGCGCCAGGAGATGAGTCAGACTTTGTATCACGCTTCTTCGCCCCCGCAGCAGGTGTGCCCGAAGATCCCGTTACAGGTTCTGCCCATTGCAACTTAATCCCTTACTGGGCCGAAAAGTTGGGCAAAAATAAGCTCCACGCCTACCAGATCTCTGCCCGCCGCGGCGAACTCTGGTGCGAACTCAAAGGAGACCGTGTTTTAATGAGCGGCAATGCTGTTACTTATTTAAAGGGGGAGATTTACCCCCCAGCCCCCTAAAGGGGGAGTTTTTGAAACGCTTAAAGTGTTTAAACGGTAAGACCATAGGAGGTCTTACCGTTTTTTTATTGTTACTCCGATTTCACTTAGGTTCCAATCTTAATAGGTTTGACAGTCGGAATAAAATAAAAAAAATCCGAAATCGAAATTCCGAAATCCGAACTTAGGGGTGCTCCCCCTTTAGGGGGCTGGGGGGCCCACCGTAAATCGTTCCCTGATATGCTTGGGGTTTTCAATTTCGTCAACAACGGCAATGGCGAAATCTTCCATACTGATAAAGCTTTTGCCTTGCTCATCCGTTAAAAGTTGGTCTTTAGCGGTCCGGTATTTGCCGGTTCGTTCACCGGGGGCTATTTCAGCTGCTGGGCTGATGTAGGTCCATTCCAGGTCTTTTTCCTGTCGGTAAATTTTTAGCGCCTCACGATGTGCCAGCGCGGGTGCCTTATAGGCTTCCGGGAAATCGGGCGTGTCAACCAATTGAACGCCGGGCGATACTTCCAGGCTGCCAGCTCCGCCCACTACAATTAATCTTTTAACGTGGGCCTGTTTTAACCCGTTAATTAACGGCACCGCTACCTCGGCGATGGTAGAAGCGGGCGCACCATGCGTATTACTGTAGGCGCTTACAACCACGTCCTGGTCAAAGGCTACAGATTCTACATCCTGCGAATCAAATATGTCGCCCTTGGCCACTTTCAAATGTTCGCTTACGGGCGTATAATTTTCGGGGTGACGCACTACGGCGGTAACGGCATGTCCCCTGTTCAAAGCTTCTTTAATAATGCGGCTTCCAATACGTCCGCTTGCACCGATAACTGCAATTTTCATAACGTTATTCGTTCAGTAGCTTATAAATAAGTAAATCAGCTTAAATGTTTTAATGCTGTAATAATGCGCCTAAAGTTTAAATAATTCATTTTTTTATAATTACTTTGAAGGTTAAAATTATTGGTTAGACTGATACGGGCAGATGCAGCTTACAAAGTTAGAGATTAAGGGTTTTAAGAGTTTTGGCGATAAGATTACCATCAATTTCAACGATGGCGTTACAGGAATTGTTGGCCCCAACGGGTGCGGCAAATCTAACGTGGTCGACTCCATCCGCTGGGTATTGGGTGAACAAAGCACCCGCATGCTACGGTCCGAGAAGATGGAAAACGTAATCTTTAACGGAACCAAAAGCCGCAAGCCAGCCAACCTTGCCGAGGTCTCGTTAACGTTTGACAATACCCGTAATATTCTGCCCACTGAATTTTCGCAGGTCACCCTTACCCGCAAACTTTATCGTACCGGCGAAAGTGAGTACCGCCTCAATGACGTGCAGTGCCGTTTGAAAGATATTACCGACCTGTTTCTGGACACAGGAGTTGGGGCCGACTCCTACTCTATTATTGAGTTAAAGATGATCGATGAGATCATTACCAATAAAGAAGGCTCGCGCAGAAACTTATTTGAAGAGGCATCGGGTATTTCCAAATACAAGCTTCGCAAAAAGCAAACTTTTAATAAGCTAAAGGATACCGAAGCCGACCTGGCGCGCGTAGAGGACCTTGTCTTCGAGATTGAGAAGAACCTCAAAACGCTCGAAAATCAAGCTAAAAAAGCCGAACGCTACTACCGGTTGAAAGATCAGTATAAGGCATTGAGCATTATGCTTGCCTCCTTCCGTATAGTTTCTTTCAGCGAGGCCTTATCGAGTATTGAAAATAAAGAGGAAAAACAACGGACAGAAAAATCGGGCATCGTTGCTCAAATCGATACACTGGAAGCGCAGCTGCAAAAACAAAAGACAGATAGCCTCACCAAGGAGAAAAACCTCTCTGTTCAGCAAAAGGCCACTAACGAGTATATAGCGAAAATTCGCGCTTATGAAAGCGAGAAAAAAATCAAAAATGAGCAGCTCAAGTTCCATCAGGATAAAGAAGCCCGCTTAAATGATGATCTGGAGAAAGACCGCAACCAGCTTAACCACGTACTCTATAACATTAAACGGCTCTCAGAAGAAAAACTACAGGAAGAAGAGAACCTGGAAGCCGTGCGCCAACGGGTAGCCGAGCTTAAAGAGGCGGTGGACGAGCTTAGGGAAGAACAAACTAAGGCGCGTAACGAGTTAAACGAAATTACCAATATCAATAACCGGCTGCAGAACCAGATCTACAAAACGGAAAAAGACATTGATATTTTAAAGATACAGGAACAGGCGCTTGAGCAGGAAAGCCAGCGCAATATGGAGGATGCGAGCAGCAAAGAGGTTGAGCTTTCGCACTTTAACCAAGCCGTGGCTGAGCTTCAATACAGGGCAGAAAGCCTCGAAAAGGAATATCAAACTGCTGTGGAGCTGGAGAATCAGTTACAGCACCAGATCAAGGATACCGAAACCCACATAGCGGCCATTAAGGATGAGGTTACGCAGGAAGGCCGTAAACTGGACGCCAAGCAGAACGAGTACAATCTGACCAAAAGCATGGTGGATAACCTGGAAGGTTTTCCGGAGTCTATCCGTTTCCTTAAAAAGAATGCGGAATGGGCCAAAAATGCACCGCTATTTAGTGACGTACTCTTTTGTCGTGAAGAATACCGGGTGGCTATTGAGAACTATCTCGAACCACTGATGAACTATTATGTGGTCGAGAATTTCGACGAAGCCATTACCGCCATCAACCTGTTGAGCAAAGCCGCTCGCGGAAGAGCGCAGTTCTTTATCCTTAGCAGCTACCGCGATCTACAAATCAGCCAAGAGACGGTTAATGCCCCCGGTCTGGTGCCTGCACTTACTGTGCTTGAAGTAGACAAGCGTTATCAGCCCTTATGTAATTACCTGCTCCGAAACGTTTACCTTATTGATGATGCTTCAGAAACTGCATTGAACAACCAGGAGCTGGCCGGCGAGATAGTCATATTAGGAAAAAGCGGTAAATTCAACAAATCCCGACTCACTATGGCGGGCGGTTCCGTTGGTTTGTTTGAGGGAAAAAGGATTGGACGGGCGAAGAACCTCGAAAACCTATCAAAGGAGATCAAAGGGCTGGAAAATCATGTGTCTGAACTAAAATTAAAGGGTGAAGAATTACAAAGCACACTTAAAGCTTTGAAACTCTCAGGCAAGGCAGATGAGCTCAAACAAAAACAGCAGGATTTAAACCGTGTGAATACGGAATTAATTACCGTTAAAACTCGCCAGGAACAATATCAAACCTTTATAGAGAACAGCCGCAACCGCAAAGAAGATATTGCACGAAAAATAGCCAATATCAAAGAAGAAATGGCTGCCCTTCAACCTCAATTAGAGGAGTTTAAAACACAGAAACAGATCCAGGGCGAATTACTTACCGACAAGCAGTACAGCTTTAATGAGCTGAATGAGCTGGCAACAGTTAAATCAAACGCCTATAACCAGGAGAACATCCGCTTCCATCAGCAGCAGAATAAAGTATCGGGCGTACTGAAAGATATAGATTACCGCGAAACACAGAAAGATAGCCTCGAAGTAAGAATAAAGCAGAACAATGCCGAACTGGAAAAGGTAAAGGCGGCGATACAGGAAAACCTGCAGCATTCCGACCACTCTGACGAGGACCTGCTCGAGATGTATGCCCAGCGCGAGGCCTTAGAAAAAGGCACGCAACAAGCCGAGCAGGAATACTACGCTTACCGCGGTAAGATCACCGAAATAGAAACAGAGATAAGCACGCTTAGAAAAAATAAGGAGCATGCGGAACTCATAGAAAATGAACTAAAGGATCAGCGCAATCAAATTAAACTCGATCTAAATGCACTGAAAGAGAGGCTGGCCGTTGAGTTTAATATTAACATCGAAGAATTACTGGACACCGAAGTACCCGAAGGCGAAACTGAGGATGAATTAAGGGAAAAAACCGAAAAGCTCAAAAAACAGATTGATGAATTCGGCGCTATTAATCCGATGGCTGTTGAGGCTTACAATGAGATGAATCAGCGCTATGAATTTATCCAGACGCAGAAAAAGGATTTGCTGGAGGCTAAGGCATCCCTCATGGCTACGATTCAGGAAATTGATGATACTGCCCGCGACAAATTCATGTCGGCCTTTTATTTGGTAAGGGAAAACTTCATCAAGGTATTTCGTTCACTGTTTAATGAGGAAGACTCCTGCGACCTGATCCTGACTGATCCGGAAAACCCGCTGGAGTCCGACATCGATATTATGGCAAAACCGAAAGGCAAACGTCCATTATCCATCAATCAGTTATCGGGTGGCGAAAAGACCTTAACGGCAACGGCGATTCTCTTTTCCCTCTACCTGCTCAAGCCTGCCCCGTTCTGTATTTTTGATGAGGTTGACGCCCCATTGGACGATACCAATATTGACAAGTTCAATAATATCATCAGAAAGTTCTCTACAGATTCGCAATTTATTATTGTATCGCACAATAAGCGTACAATTGCCAGCACCGATGTTATTTATGGGGTAACTATGGTTGAACAGGGTATTTCAAGAGTAGTACCGGTAGACTTGCGCCAACTGGCAGACTAAATTAACTGATACAGAAGCGATATTAAACAGAAAAGTCCGGAACGATCGACGTTCCGGACTTTTCTGTTATAGCGAAACTCTCCGTTTATCTTTGATTCGGTCTCCTATGGAACAAAACCATGCCATTGAATTTAGGCTGATCGAAGTTGCGGTTCAACTGCTCTGTTTTTTGCAAAGCAAGCGCCCTTGCCCCGGTATTGGTACTTTCTACTTGTTGGGTAGACAGTGCAAAAGTTCCATTCGTAACATAGTTGAGGGCATGAGCCAGGAGCCTTTCTGTTGGATCGCCGAAATCCTTAGTCAGATCATCCGCATCATTTATGCCCGGATAAGTGGCTGAGCCCGGTACCATGCCAGTATAGTAACCTCCGTTTCCGGCAGAGTTGCGGCTCTCAAACTCGGGGATATAAAGCTGATATTTGTTAATGTCGATATCAAAGAAACCTACGGGCTTGCCATAAGTTGTTCGGCCGATAAGTTGAACGTTCATTTCTGGAAGCAGGTTATTGATGGTAAGCTCACTGGCTGATGCCGTAGAACTGGTCACAATAAAAAATACCCTATTGATATTAAGTGAACCCTTTTTGGAAAAAGACACTTTGTTGCCAGCCACAGTATAATCAAACTGCCCATAATTATAATCCTGTCCCGTTGAAGGATCTTTCCGCCATTGCTTTTTGAGCAACACCTCCCTGCCGTTGGTCAAAATATCATTAAAGTAATAGTTATACATGGTTGTTTTGTCTTTCGACGGCGGAACAATTAAATTGTCCAGATACTCGGCCGTTTCAACAGCACCACCACCATTGTAGCGTAAATCAACTACCAGATCAGTAATATTCTGTGAAGTAAAGTAATTAAAGGCAGCATCAAGTTGTGGCTGTGCGTTGCTTAACACCGTAAAAGAATTAAACACCATATAACCCACCTTTTTACCATTCCCCTGGTCAAACACCTTATACAAAAACACCGGATTTACCGTGTAGTTAGCTGTGCTGAGGTTAACTGTATAGGTAGATCCATCAGGCCTGGTTAGGTGCAAGGTTATGGTTGAGCTGGAAAGGGCCGACACGAGGCTGTTATACGAAGTATTATTACTACCATCGATATTGGTAATATTATTGACCTGCGTAACCTGATCGCCACGATGAATGCCCGCCTGAGCCGCCGGCGAATTCGGATACACGTAACGCACTCTCAGATTAGTTGGAACCTGATAAAAACCAAGACCTAACCCAAAATCGCCTTTGGTACCGCCAAGCGCAGTGGCCGTTTGTCCCTCATCAATAAACGAATACTTTGACTCACCCGGCGAATCCTGATTGTATTCATAGGGTCTTCCCGTAGCCGGATTTATTTTGTATTGCGAAATGGCGTCTACTTCTTTTTGTAGCGCTGTAATATTGTCTGCGGTGGCGTATTGCCTTGGGTTAAAAGTGGCATAATCAGGCAAGGCATCGTACCACAAATAAGCTTCTTTTGAGTAAAGAAAAATAGAATCGGTAACGAGCTGCAAAGTACTCGCCTTTTTTTCTTTATGACAACCTGCTGCAAACCAGGCGGCAATCAGAACAAACAAAAAGTATTTCTTTTTCATAGTAAATGTTTAAATAATACTAAGAGGAGGCAAAATCATTCGAAAAAACAAAGTCAATTCCGCAGGCCTGCGCGCACAAGGCATCTGTATTACTACTGCCTATCATCAGTATTTCCCTTCGGTGTAATTTGTGTTCATTAATGAGGTAATGTACCGCGTCAGGTTCGGGCTTGGGGGCAATTTCATTGGCGAAATAACAGGTTAAATAGTTTTCGAGCCCATGCCACTCCGTTTGCCTTATTTTATTCAATTGTTGCTCCGGATCGCCGTTGGTTAAGATGAATAACTTCTTCCGGTCTACCACAATCTCCTGCAACAAGTTAATCATATTTTCATAGAGGAACAATTTAAGAGGCAACTTAGCCGTCTTGTGGAGGTGCTCAAAATTGAATCGATATTTTTCGTCCAGCTTGAAACGCTCCTGCAAAACATCAAATACCAACTCCTTTCCTTCATTTTGATACGTATCCACCATCAGGTTAACCAATACTTTCGCATCCAGCAGTTCGGTATACTCTAAAAAACCGGCAAATAAGTAATAGACCTGAAACAGGTAATCCTTTTCCGGATAAAGCACATTATCAAACTCAAAAACAAATGCGTCCTTGCGTGGATCTATATCACTATAGTTTATCATTAATCTCTTTTATTATGATATTATATTCTGCAAAAAGTTGCTCAACCGGCTTCAATGCCTCCATTTCATTACCGTTTAGCACAATTACCTGCTCAATACCCTTATCAAGGCAAAGGGTAAGCATTTCATGCGCATAGCTGGATTTTAGCGGACTAGGCAATTGAATAAGCTTGCCAGAGTTTACCATGCTGGGTGGCAGTTCCAAATAATCGCCCAGCAGCAGATTATCAGTTTCAAATTGTTTTTTTAACCGGTAGGCTTTGGCAGAGGTAGCTCCTGTAATTAAAATAGTCATTATGTGTGCTGAACTATTAATCCGTCTTTCATAGTCACCCGCCTGTCAGACAGGGTGGCGAGGTCTTCGTTGTGGGTTACGATGATAAAGGTTTGGTTAAAATCGTTTCTGAGTTTGAGGAACAACTGATGCAGTTCCAGCGCATTGGCCGAGTCGAGGTTACCAGAGGGTTCGTCGGCAAAGATCAGTGCCGGACTATTGACCAGCGCCCTTGCCACTGCTACACGTTGCTGCTCCCCGCCCGATAGCTGACCGGGTTTATGGTAAAGGCGGTCGGCCAGGCCAAGTTTCTCCAACAGTTCAGTAGCCTTTTTTTCGGCAACGGTTTTAGATGTTCCGGCAATAAAAGCCGGAATGCAGACATTCTCCAACGCATTGAATTCAGCGAGCAAATGGTGGAACTGAAATATAAAACCGATCTTATGATTTCTAAAAGCACTCAGCTGGCTACTGCTTAAAGTACCAGTTTCTATCCCATTTATCCATATTTTACCCGAATCTGGCTTATCAAGCGTGCCCAAAATATTAAGTAATGTGCTTTTGCCCGCTCCGGACGCTCCAACAATGGCTACAATCTCCCCTTTCTTAACTTCCAGATCAACACCTTTTAAAATTTCAAGCTTTTCGTACGATTTATGAATAGATTGTGCTTTCAGCATGAGACAAAAGTAATATTATGGCCCAATATTAGTGATACTGAATAATTAATACAGATAAATTGAAGTTGAGATTTTTTTAATAGGGATGAAGTTGTAGATTTACCCCGCAAACTGTTACATTAAATATGAACATTCACGAATATCAGGGCAAAGCAATTTTAAAAAGCTTTGGTGTAAGGGTTCAGGAAGGCATACTTGCCGAGAACGCCGAGCAGGCTGTAGAAGCCGCCAAAAAATTAAAAGAAGAATTTGGCTCAGACTGGGTAGTTGTTAAAGCCCAGATTCACGCCGGTGGCCGCGGTAAAGGCGGCGGCGTTAAGCTTGCTAAGAACCTCGACGAAGTTAAAGAACGTGCCAACAACATTATTGGTATGCAACTGGTAACTCCGCAAACCGGTCCCGAAGGTAAAAAGGTTCATAAAGTTTTAATTGCGCAGGATGTTTATTATCCGGGAGCAAGCGAAACCAAAGAATTTTATATAAGCGTGCTGCTTGATCGCGCAAAAGGTCGTAACATCATCATGTACTCTACCGAAGGCGGTATGGACATTGAAGAAGTAGCGCACAGCACTCCGCACCTTATCCACAAAGAAGAAATCGATCCTAAAGTAGGTTTACAAGGCTTCCAGGCTCGTAAAATTGCCTTCAACTTAGGTGTATCAGGCGATGCATTTAAAGATATGGTGAAATTTATCACTGCTCTTTACAAAGCCTATGAAGCTACCGACGCTTCTCAGTTTGAGATTAACCCGGTATTAAAAACTTCAGACAATAAGATCCTTGCTGTTGACGCTAAAGTTAACATCGACGATAACGCATTATACCGTCACCCTGATTTTGCGGCTTTACGCGACACTAATGAGGAAGATCCGATGGAAGTTGAAGCGAGCAAATCAAACCTTAACTATGTAAAGCTTGACGGTAACGTAGGCTGTATGGTTAACGGTGCTGGTTTAGCGATGGCCACTATGGACATCATCAAATTAGCCGGTGGCGAACCTGCTAACTTCCTTGACGTAGGTGGTACTGCCAACGCACAAACTGTGAAGGCTGCATTCAACATCATCCTGAAAGATCCAAACGTAAAGGCTATCCTGATCAATATCTTTGGTGGTATTGTTCGTTGCGACCGCGTTGCTCAGGGTGTTATTGATGCTTATAACGAAATTGGCAACATCCCTGTTCCGATCATCGTTCGCTTACAAGGCACTAACGCCCAGGAAGCTAAAACTCTGATCGACAACTCAGGGCTGAAAGTTTATTCAGCTATCCTGTTAAAAGACGCTGCAGAACGCGTAAAAGAAGTGCTAGCATAATCACTCTCAACTTATACTTTAAAAGCCGTTGGTTTATACTGACGGCTTTTTTTGTTGGTTGATTTTTGAAGTCAGAAGTCGAATTTTAGGAATTTAAGAATGAGCAGAATTAGAAAATATTGCTCTTACGATCCACCGGCTGGCGGAGAAGCAAACTCATCGCCCTACCACTCCATTAAAGGCATTGAAATTTGCTCTTCACTCCTCTTTTAGGTTCATCTAATACAAAATTATTTAACGGCTAATTGCATCGATATATAGAACCCAAATATCAACTGCCATTATTTGGCTTTTCAAAAAAGGTCAATGGTAATTTTTCCAGCCTAAACCATTTTATGTTAATTTTAGACGACCATATGCCACGTATATGCTGTGACATGCTATAACCCGTTTTTTCACTTCGAAATTTTTTATTGAGATAATTATAGGGGTCTTTTTTCATCGATTCATCAATATTCTCATATATCTTATCAAAAATATCGAGGTAATAAACCGGTAGATTATCCTTAAAAACCAACCATTCTCCATACGACATATCGCCCAGTTTATAAAGATGCTTTTTACCGGTTAAAGTATAAACGACAATATCTTCCAGCTGCATTTTCATGTTACGATCTATTGTTGAAGATGTCTCCTAACGTCGACATGACAGTAAGAGAGAAGTTCTATCAATTCTTCAATTCTCTGCGCTCCCGCAAGTATCTACACTTCTAATAAATTATAGTAAACGTCATCGTTTAAGAGAAAAATTCTGTCAATTCTTCAATTCCTTAAAATTCGAGTTCAGAAACCCCGAAAATTCAGATCCTGATCACCCTGCAAAAGCACTTGCTCCACCTAATTCAACTTCTCCTACCTTACCGTAATCCGGCACAAAGGTTTGTTCACTGCTCACAGCCATATCGTATTCAAAATTGATCGGGTGTGGTGTTTGGAGCAGGCTGCCCTTGGGTATGTACGGAAATAACTGTGCATACGTCATGATCTGGTTAGGGCTTACCCGGCGGTAAATGAACGACCGGTGGATATCGTCCGGATGTTTCAAGCCTGCCGCGCCGAGCATTTGCATGGCACTGCTTACGGTCTCTTTCTGGAAGTTGGCTACACGCACTTTTTTATCTTCAACTACTAATCCCTTAACCAGGCTCTTATCCTGTGTCGCTACGCCAGTAGGACAGGTATTTTTATTACACTCTAGTGCCTGGATGCAACCCAAGGCGAACATCATGCCGCGGGCGCTATTGCACATATCGGCCCCCAAGGCAAAGTTCTTTACCAGGTCAAAACCTGTGGCCACTTTGCCGGAGGCTATAATTTTAATATGTTTTTTAAGGTCGAAACCAGTAAGCGCGTCATAAACAAAAGCCAGGGCCTCCCGCAACGGCATGCCCACAGAGTTTGCAAATTCAAGTGGTGCCGCGCCCGTACCGCCTTCGCCTCCGTCTACGGTGATGAAGTCGGGATAAATACCCGTTTTGATCATGGCCTTACATATGGCCAGGAACTCGCTTTTATGGCCAACGCACAGTTTGAAGCCAACCGGTTTCCCGGCGGAAAGATCGCGGAGCCTCTGAATAAAGGCCATCATCTCTAAAGGGGTGCCAAATGCGGTATGATGTGGCGGTGAAACCACATCCTGTCCCATTTCAACCAGCCTGATGCGCGCTATCTCGGGCGTTACTTTGGCGGCAGGTAAAATACCACCGTGGCCCGGTTTGGCTCCTTGCGAAAGCTTAATTTCGATCATCTTCACCTGGGGCAGCACGGCTCTTTCTGCAAAGGCATCGTAGTTAAAAGTACCATCTGCATGGCGGCAACTAAAGTAACCGGTGCCAAGCTGCCATATAATATCGCCGCCCATTTTTAAATGGTGATCGCTCAGGCCGCCCTCGCCTGTATTATGTGCAAAGTTGCCCAGCTTAGCGCCAGCGTTAAGCGCCATAATGGCATTCTCACTCAATGAACCAAAACTCATGGCGGATATATTGTAAACGCTTGCCGAATAAGGCTGCTTACAAAGCGGTCCTCCTACAGTGACACGCGGTGCGGTGTTAAGCTGGCTATGATCAAGCGCAGCTATGCTATGGTTAAGCCATTCGTAGCCGTTCTGGTAAACGTCCAGCTCGGTACCAAACGGACTAGTATCATCTACTTTTTTGGCACGTTGGTAAATTACGCTCCGACTTTGACGGTTAAAAGGTGTTCCGTCGGTATCGCTTTCTACAAAGTACTGGTAAATTTTAGGGCGCAGATCCTCCATCACAAAGCGCAAATGACCAAATAAAGGAAAGTTGCGCACAATGCTATGTTTCTTCTGGAAAAGGTCGATCACGCCAATAATAACAAGCGGACCAACAATTACAAACGACCACACCGCTGGGGGCCAAACAAAACACCAGCCCAACAATAGCAGAACAATTATAGTAGCAGAAACGATAAAAAGCTTTCTCATGCCGTGATAAAAAATAGTTGCCTAAATCTAATATTTCAACCGAACAAAAGGCTATGATAAAGGTTAAAAATGATAACCTCCTAAAAAAATAAAACTTAACACAAAAATTACATGTTTAAACATATATTAGTTTATATTTGAACTATAAATCAATCATAAAAAAATTATGGCAACAACAACAGCTACCAAATGGGTGTTAGATCCCATGCACTCAGAGATCCAGTTTAAGATTAAACACCTGGTAATTTCAACCGTTACAGGTTTCTTCAGAACATTTGAGGGCGAAGTGATTACAGAGGGTGATGACTTCGAGAACGCGCAGATCGATATTTCTATCGATGTAAACAGTGTTGATACCAACCAGGGCCAACGTGACGAACATTTAAAAAGCGCGGAGTTTTTTGATGCTGAAAAATACCCTAAGATCACTTTTAAATCCAGCTCATTAAAAAAGGTGAGCGATGAAGAATATGAACTAACCGGCGACCTGACCATTAAAGATACAACCCGTTCGGTTACCCTTGATGTAGAATTTGGCGGTTCTGCTAATGATTTTTATGGCAACACCAAAGCAGGCTTTGAAGTTAAAGGCAAAATCAGCCGTAAAGAATTTGGCTTAACCTGGAACGGCATTACCGAAGCAGGCACCATCGTTGCCGGTGACGATATTAAACTGATCATCAACGCCCAATTTGCAAAACAAGCGTAAGCTGTTTTAACCGCATATATTAACGCCGAAATAATACATTGGAATAGTATTATTTCGGCGTTTTTTGTACCTACTCTAAATCACCTCCGAAGGAGGAGTTTTTTGACACTACTCTTTGCCCCCCTACCCCTTCGACTATTCTATGACGGGCCGGATCTTTAGCAATAGGCATCATTATCGAAATAAGAATTTCGGGAACATGTTAATATTACCCCTTATTAAGGTGGATTAACTGGCACTGCCAGTACTTTTCCCCTAAATTAGGGGAATGCACCGTCTCTGCTATAGCAATTGCTTTCACAAGGGATAAAGCTCGTGTGCATAGAATAACTACTCGCCTCCGGATAGGATTGGGAGAGGTAATATTTTATCCTACATTACCTACCAAACCAAATACTTCGTTTATTTGCTTTATACTTATGCTTATCAAAATATATCCGGAAAACCCCAACCCACGTGCTATTGACCAGGTAGTGCAAGTGTTGCGCAGGGGCGGCCTTATCATCTATCCTACCGACACCGTATATGGGCTCGGCTGTGATATCACCAACCATAAAGCATTAGAGGCAATTTGCAGGATAAGAAATATTAAACCGGAGAAAGCAAATTTTTCTTTTATTTGTTATGATCTAAGTCATATTTCCGATTATATTAAACCGATAGACAACGCAACATTCAGAGTTCTCAAAAAGGCATTGCCAGGGCCATTTACCTTTATATTAAATGCAAGTGGTAACGTACCGAAAATGCTGAGCTCTAACAAGAAGACGGTTGGTATAAGGGTTCCGGATAATAATATTGCAAGGGAAATTGTAAAGACGCTGGGAAACCCCATACTCTCATCGTCTATCCGTGATGAGGACGATATTATTGAATACTCAACAGACCCGGAACTCATACATGAGAAATATGAACACCTGGTGGATATAGTGATCGACGGCGGATATGGGGGCAATGTGCCATCAACAGTGGTAGATTGTACCTCAGGCAGTTTTGAAATTATAAGGGAAGGCAAAGGTGATCTTGATCAGTATTTATAGTTCATAACTATTTATTTTCATATTACGTTTAAGCATCTTACAGCTTCTGCTTTATATTACTTAATTGCTGGTTTATATGGGAACAGATTATGTTGTTCTGTTAGTAGTACTTCCGCTTTTGTTTCTCTTTTATGTAGCAGCCCGTACTATAGAGGTGCTGTTGCATGAACTTGGCCATGCAATACCCGCTTTGCTCTTTACCAAAGAAGACGTCAGTATTTATTGGGGATCTTATGATCCCGATAAATTAAAGAAGTTGAGAATTAGACGGCTCACTATCTACTATAATTCCATCTTTAAACTATGGCGAGCAGGAGCCTGTAAGCATCAAACTGTAGACATTGATTACCGGCGGCACCTGATCATTGTGTTTATGGGGCCGATATTCTCACTTATACTCGCCTGCATTGCTTTTTATATTGCATTAGCAACCAATTCGCACGGCATTATAAAAATGCTGCTTTTTGTACTTCTGCTTTCAACAGTCATTGATCTAAAAGGTCTTATTCCCAACCGCGGCCGCTCGACTGATACTAACGGACGATTACTTTACAACGACGGTACGCTCATCAGTAAGTTATTATCGCTCAGAAATAATTATAAGGACGTGATGCACCTTTTTGAACTTTATAGCGAAGGCCGCTATATGGATTACGCAGATTATTTTGAAAGCCTTAATTTAACTTGTGTAGACTTAGATCTGTATCGCACCACCATTTACAGTTATCTGCAGATTAGCGAGTTTGAGCGGGCCAAAGCTTACAGCGAAGCGTACTTTAAAAGGCTCCCTGCATCACGGTTAACCTCATGGGATTATTGTAACGAGGGTATTATCGAATCGCAATTGAACAATCTTGAGACTGCTTTACCATTTTACAATAAGGCCCTACTTTTAGATCCTGACAACATCCACGCGCTCAATAATCGGGGTTTCACCTTTGGCGTGATGGACCAGCACGAGCGGGCCATTGCCGACCTTGATAAGGCTATTGCTATTAACCCCAACTTTGCTTATGCCTACAGCAATCGCGGGTTTTCCAAGATCAGACTTAATTTAATTGATGAGGGATTGGAGGATATACGGTATTCCTTAGATATTGACGATCAAAACCCTTATGCATACCGAAGTCTTGGGATTTGCCAGATGGAGCAGGGAAACTTTAACGAGGCACTGTCAAACTTCGAAAAGGCCAAACAACTACATCCCGATACTTACCAGATAGACCAGTTGATTCGTGATGCCCGGTACCGGGGAAATCCGGCAGTTTAAGCAGTTGGCGGCCGGTAAACAATACCGGTCGGGCCAAAGACTCCCCCAGACCAGTATTGCTATGTTTTTATCCGCGGATGTTTTTTATGAACTCAGGTATTTTTTCGAGGTAATTCTCTGTACCCATTAACTTTACAAAAGCGCTACCAACTATTGCGCCGTTGGCATATTGACAAGCTTTTGTATAGGTTTTATGATCAGATATACCAAAGCCGATAATTTTTGGATTCTTAAGGTCCATTGCCTTAATACGGCGATAATAATTTTCTATCGACTCAGAAACTTCCAGGCTCTTACCGGTAATTGATGATGACGAAAGCAGGTAAATAAAACTGTTACTCAGGCCGTCTATCTTGTGAATACGCTCTTCAGAAGTTTGAGGCGTTACCAAAAAGATATTGCTTAAACCGTATTTTGCAAAGATGGGCTGGTACATGCTTTCATACTCATACATGGGCAGGTCGGGCACAATTACACCGTCTACCCCTACTTCGGCTGCTTTTTGGCAAAAGCGTTCAACACCGTACTGCACCATAGGGTTGGCATACCCCATCAACAAAACCGGAATGCTAACTCTTTTCCTTAACTCTTCCAATTGGCTAAAAAGCTCGTTAAGCGTCATGCCGTTTTCCAAAGCCGTTTGTGAGCTATGCTGAATTGTCGGCCCATCCGCAACCGGATCTGAGTATGGGAAGCCGATTTCCAGGAAATCTACTCCTGCCTTCTCCAACGCCTCGGCTACCTCAACAGTATTGTTTAATTGTGGATACCCCGCTGTAAAGTATATAGAAAGCAGATTATTTTGCTTTGATTCAAAAAGCTCATTTAACCTGTTGGTGGTAGTTTGATTGTTCATTGTTTAATGGTTCATTCGTTCAATGGTTCATTCGTTCATTTGATAAACCATAATTATCATTTCGAATAATCGTAAATCACTCCCCCTTCAGGGGGCTAGGGGGTTAAAAATTAAAATAATTGATGTATGTATTTAAATCCTTATCTCCTCTGCCAGAAAGACACAACACCACTACATCATCAGGATTAAATTGCTTCTTCTCCAGATACGCAAAGGCATGCGCCGATTCAATAGCTGGGATAATACCTTCCAGTTGCGATAGCAGCAAACCGGCCTGTAGCGCTTCATCATCCGTAATACTTACGTATGCTGCCCTTTTGACTTTATGTAAATGCGCATGCTGAGGACCGATGCCTGGATAATCCAAACCTGCCGAAATGGAATAAGGTTCAACTACCTGGCCATCATCGGTTTGCATTAAAATGGTGCGGCTACCGTGTAAAATACCCTCTTTTCCTAAAACAGATGTCGCCGCTGAATGCCCGGTGTCTACTCCCTTGCCTGCTGCTTCAACAGCAATCAGCTTCACAGACTCATCGTCAAGGAAATGATAGAACATGCCCATGGCATTGCTGCCACCGCCAACACAGGCAATAGCGTAATCAGGCAGTTCGCTACCGGTTTGCTCCAGTAATTGTTTCTTGGTTTCTAACGAAATAATAGATTGAAAACGGGCTACCATCTCCGGGTATGGGTACGGACCGACCACAGAACCGATGATATAATGCGTGTCTTCTGGATTATTAATCCAATCGCGCATGGCCTCATTAGTTGCATCTTTAAGCGTTTTACTGCCAGATGTTGCAGGTACCACAGTTGCGCCGAGCATCTTCATGCGGGCCACATTGGGTGCCTGGCGCTCCATATCAATCTCCCCCATATAAACCACACACTGGAGGCCCATCAACGCACAAACCGTTGCCGTGGCTACGCCGTGTTGACCTGCTCCTGTTTCGGCAATAATGCGTTTTTTGCCCAGACGCTGAGCCAACAGAATTTGCCCAATGGCATTGTTGATCTTGTGCGAACCGGTATGGTTCAGATCTTCGCGTTTGAGATAAATACCGGTATTGTACTTTTGAGAAAGTCTCTTAGCAAAATATAACGGCGAGGGCCTGCCAACGTAGTCTTTCAGCAATTGCTCAAACTCAGCCTTAAACGCAGGATCTTCGGTAACCTGAAGGTATTGTTGCCTCAACTCTTCAATGTTGGGGTATAACATTTCCGGAATATAGGCTCCGCCAAAATCGCCGTAATAGCCCTGTTCATTAACTCCGTATTTCATTTTGTTAGATTGTCTTATAATTGAAAATGCTTTTCTTAGTCTCTCTATATCTTTATTGCCCGGCGAAGTTTCGAAACGGCTGTTTAGATCAACACCGTAAAACTGCGGATGGTTAATCTTTTTTACCTCCCTGATGTTATCCAGGCTAATACCGCCGGCCAGTAAAAAAGGAACATCGAGCCTATAGTTGTTTAAAATATCCCAGTTAAAACTTTGGCCCGAACCGCCGTGCTGTTGAGTTTTGGTATCGAACACAAATCCGTCAACTTTACCACTGTACGCATTCAACTTAGTAAAGTCAAAACTCTCATCAAGTCCAAACGCCTTATAAACCTTTAACTTCAACCTCAGCGCCTCACAAAAATCTGGACTTTCATTGCCATGCAGTTGAACCGCGTTAAAACCGAATTGTTCTATCAGCATTTCAATCCGGTCCATTGACTCATTCACAAAAACCGCGGTTTTCAATATGGTATCCGGTAATTGCTTTAGCACATCTGCCGGTAATGAGGCAATAAACCGTGGCGACTGATCATAACAGATGAACCCCATAAAATCTGGATTCAATGCTGCTACTGCTGCTATATTTTCAGGTTCTTTTAAACCGCATACTTTGATCTTCATTGCACCTGTAATAAACGATTGAAACTATTGAGCGCCTTTTTGCCCAGCAGCGATTCTTCCGCTTCATAATAGCAATCAGCAAAAGACTTATCCGGTTCAATAGTGCGTATAGCCAATGCGGCGTTGCACAATACCACGTCCTGCTGCTCGGCGGTACCATCGCCACTTAATACGTTTTTAAAGATCGCTGCCGAATCCTGCACATTATGGCCACCCTTTATTGCCTCAGGATCTATTTTCTGGAAACCAAGCTGCTCGAGGGTGTTAATCTTTTCGCCCTCTGCAGAGAAGGTTTTGAAGTCACAGGTAAGCGAAACTTCGTCATACCCTTCCAGTGCGTTTACAATAGTATATTTAACTGTTGATTTCTGATACAAATAAGCATACAACCGTGCCAGCTCCAGGTTATACACACCTACCATTTGGTTATTAGGTTTGGCCGGATTAACCATAGGGCCCAACATATTGAAAAACGTTTTAACAGCCAGCTCACGGCGTATTGGCGCAACGGTTTTCATTGCGGGATGAAACAAAGGCGCATGCAGAAAACAGATATTGGCCACATCTGCACTCTTTCTCACCTTATCAAGATCATTGGTAAACTGGTAACCCAGAAACTCCATTACATTGGACGATCCGCAGCCTGATGAAACGCCGTAGTTACCGTGCTTAGCTACCTTATAACCTGCTCCCGCTACTACAAATGATGCAAGGGTAGAAATATTAAAGGTGTCTTTCCCGTCGCCGCCGGTTCCGCAAAGGTCAACAAGGTTATCGGCTTCAATATCTACCTGCAAACAAAGATCAAGCATGGCATCGCGAAAACCCTCCAATTCTTCAACAGTAATATTGCGCATACAATAGGCCGTCATAAAGGCAGCCATTTGCGAGTTATTGTATTTGCCGTGTGCTATGTTGGTCAAAATTTCTTTTGACTCATCTCGGCTAAAAGTTTTGTGCTCAAAAAGATGGTTTAAAATCGATTTCATAACTTATATCCTCTTCGGGATCTGTATATCTCCGGGCCAATTTTTATACCAGAGGTGCTAAAAAAAAAGGTTGCCTTACGGCAACCCTTCAACTCAATATCTTAATTTAACAATAATAGGGATTGCCTTACGATTACTCGTTAAGCCACCACCAAATATTGTTTAATTTTATCATTTCCTTGTTTGATGTAGCAAATATGGAAATTGTTTTTTCGAAAAGCAAGCGGAATAATAAATTTACAGCAAACTTTTAACCACCCTCTTATGGCAATCGGCAAGCAAGTGATTAATCCGGAAAATGACCTTGGTTTTGGCAACCAGGCGGTGAGCCAGCGGGTTATTAACCGCGATGGCTCTGTAAATGTAAAGCGGAGCGGATTGCCTTTTTTCCGCAGCTCAGACAATTATCAGAGTCTAATCACCATGAGCTGGGGCAAATTTTGGTTACTGGTTTTAAGCGGGTATCTTTTAACAAACGTTTTCTTTGCGCTGATCTATTTAGGCATTGGCGTAGAAAACCTTAACGGGGCCGATGGCAACACCACATTTGAAAAATTTATGGATGCGTTCTTCTTTTCGGCGCAAACCATATCAACTGTTGGTTACGGCCACATCAGTCCGCACGGTATGCTGGCCAATTCGGTAGCTGCTATAGAATCAATGATAGGCCTGCTGGCTTTTGCACTGGCTACGGGTTTGTTATATGGGAGGTTTTCCAGGCCATCGGCTAAGATCATTTACAGTGATCATATGATCATTGCTCCGTATCGCGGCGGTCGCGGTTTAATGTTCAGGATCGCCAATCACCGCCGCAATACTTTGGTTGAGCTTTCTGTTGAGGTTATTTTCTCTTACAATACCGTTGTAGACGGCAAACCGATAAGGCAATTTTTCCCACTCGAGCTGGAACGCAGCAGGGCCAGCCTGCTCACGCTTAGCTGGACGGTGGTACACCCGCTTAATGAAGACACTCCGCTGAGAGATGTCACCCCTGAAGACCTGAAGAACACCAACGCCAGCTTTGCCGTTTTACTCAGCGCCTATGATGATACCTTTGCTCAAACCGTAAGATCCCGCACATCTTATGAACACCATGAAGTACTTTGGGGGCGAAAATTCCTTCCCGCGTTCCATAATGAAGCTAATGGACAGGTCCACCTCGACCTCAATAAGATCAGTGCTCACCAGGAAGTGGAGTTGCCATAGATTTAGGTATGTGCTGATCTACTACTTAAGCTATTAAAATTCAATTTCTGCAAAACACAGACGCGGTTTTTTGTTACTCCTATAACTATTATATCAACAGTTATGGAACAAGAGCCAACATCTTTCCCTCCTGAAAAGCAGGAGCAGCAACCCGGCATTGAAAAAGAAATGACGCCCCGGCCCGAATACATCAAGGACAACTACAAGGCAGCGGGCAAACTAAATGGCAAAAAAGCGTTGATCACTGGCGGCGATAGCGGTATCGGCAGGGCTGTGAGTATACATTTTGCCAAAGAAGGAGCAGATGTTGCTATTGTGTATTTAGACGAAGATACGGATGCCAAAGAAACTAAACAATTGGTTGAAGAAGCGGGCCGTAAATGTATATTGATCAAAGGAGATGTGAAAGACGCCGACTTCTGTCGATCAGCGGTTGAAAAGGCTGTTTCAGAACTAGGCGGATTAAATATCCTGGTTAATAATGCTGCTGTGCAATACCCGCAGAAAGAGGTTGAAGACATCAGCGACGAGCAACTGGAAACTACTTTCAGGACCAACATCTTCCCTCATTTTTATTTTTCGGCCGCTGCTGTGAAACATTTTAAAGAGGGTGACTGCATCATCAACACTACTTCGGTAACCGCTTACCGCTCCTCACCCGAACTTTTAGATTATTCATCAACCAAGGGCGCTATTACAACCTTTACCCGGTCATTAGGAAAAAACCTTGCGAAAAAGAAGATCAGGGTAAACGGCGTAGCGCCAGGCCCGGTTTGGACACCACTTATTGTGTCAAGCTTTGACGAAGAGAAGATTCAGAAATTTGGACAGGATACACCCATGGCACGGGCGGGCCAGCCTTCAGAATTAGGTCCGGCTTATGTGTTCCTGGCTTCAGATGATGCCTCTTACATTACCGGACAAGTGATCCATGTGAATGGAGGCGAGATAGTGAACGCCTAAGCCCCCTAGCCCCCTAAAGGGGGAGTTTGGTTATTGAGTTATTACTTTTAGGAATTGCCTGTCCACGATAATCGACTTAATAACCTAACAACTAATAACTCAATAACCTACTTCAGCAAAGGATCTTTTTCTTTAGCAAACACATTGTAAACCAACTTATCCAGCAAGGCTGGTAAAATTTTACTTAAGGTAACGGTCATTTTGCCCTGGCTGGTCATAATGAGTGTGCGGGCGCGTTTTTCAATGCCGTCGGCTATGATTTTGGCTACTTCTTCTGCCGTCATCATTTTTTCTTCTTCCAAGCTGCTTTCGCCTTGTGAAACGCCGTTTTTATTGAGTGCGGTATTACGTATATTCGAAGCAGTAAAGCCTGGACAAGCCGTCATTACATGCACACCGGTTTTTAGATTTTCTACACGTAGCGCATCAAGGAAACCGTTCATGGCAAATTTAGAGGCCGAATAACCTGTACGACCGGGTAAGCCTTTATAACCAGCAATTGACGACACCCCTACTATGCTTCCTTTAGATTTTAGGATCTCGGGCATAGCATATTTGGTGCAATAAACTGCTCCCCAGAAATTTACATCCATTAATGAGCGCAGAACTTTAAGATCAACATCCTGAAAAAGTGCCCGCATGGAGATGCCTGCATTATTAATCAGTACATCTACCCTTCCAAAAGTAAGCACCGCTTGCTTAATGAGTTGTTCACAGTCTTCCTCTCTGGTTACGTCGCACTGAACGGCTATTGCTCTGATAGCATGTTGTTTTTCAAGCTCCTGTGTTATTTCACATAAAGTAACATACTGGCGCGCGCCCAATACTAAATTAGCGCCTCTGCGGGCGAGTTCAACGGCAAGGGCTTTGCCAATTCCAGAAGAAGCACCGGTAATAACTACGATCTTATCTTTCAAGCTCATACGATGTTGGATATAGCCGCTGTATCGGTTTTAAACGAACAGAAGGCATCTTAAATAAATATTTGGCAGCGAATATAAACATCGCTCCATAATAATTTTTAAGATACGTCCAGCTAAATTTTCGTATGCTTTGATGCTTAAAGTGAATGATGTATGTTTTTGGATAGTAGTAGTTTTTGTAGCCCGCGTTCCTGATGCGGTATGAAAGATCTATATCGGCTCCGTAAATCTTAAAATTCTCATCCAACAATCCCGTTACATTCAGAGCTGATTTCCGCAACAGCATAAAAGCGCCGTTCACTACGTCAACCTCTGTGGTTTCGAACTCTTCAATCCAGCCGGCATCATATCTCTTACTCAACCGCGATTTGGGGAAATGTCTGGACAAACCGGTGAGTTTTAAAAAAGTCACCCATTGCGCAGTGATACCTCTCTTTGATTCTGGCAAAAACTGGCCAGAACCGTTGATCATGCGCACACCAACAGCACCAGCGTCTGTATGAGCAGTAACAAAATTAAGGGTTTTTTGAACCGTATCATCGCTGCAAACGGTATCTGGATTAACCAACAAAACAAAATCGCCTTTTGCCGCTCTTATGCCCTGGTTGGCAGCTTTAGCAAAACATTCATTGGTATCGTTTGTGATCACTTTAACCTGGCGGAAATGTTGTTGCAGCATGGCTACAGAACTATCTACAGAGGCGTTGTCAACCACAATAATCTCGTGCTCAACGTCTTTGGCAGCTTCAAGTAAAGAAGCCACAGCTTGTTTCAATAATCTGCAAACGTTATAGTTTACAATAACAACAGATAGTTCCATGCATCAGCGAGATAATGAATTTTCGTATGGGATACGCGTAGCGATTGATCGACCTAAAGTGATTTCATCTACGTACTCTAATTCACCTCCAAATGCTATGCCACGAGCTATGGTTGAGATAATTATGTTAAAATCTTTTAACTTTTTATTAAGATAAAAAAGGGTGGTATCCCCCTCCATAGTTGCACTGAGGGCAAAGATCACTTCTGTCACCTCCCCCGCCCGGATACGTTCAACCAGCGACTCAATCTTCAGATCAGCCGGACCAATGCCGTCCATCGGTGAAATTAAGCCTCCAAGCACATGATAAACCCCATTGTATTGGTTGGTATTTTCAATAGCCATTACATCACGTGTATCCTCTACCACACAGATTGTACCCCGCTCCCGTTTATGCGACGAGCAGATCTCGCAGGTAGCAGTATCGGATATATTGTGGCAAACTGAGCAAAATTGAATCTCATTGCGGAGTTTTGTCATCGCTTTGCTGAACCGCTCCACGTCCTCACTGTCCTGATTTAACAAATGGAGTACTAAACGCAGGGCAGTCTTTTGTCCTATTCCCGGTAATCTTGAAAACTCTGCCACGGCGTTCTCCAGCAACTTCGATGAAAAATTCATACTTCAAATTTAAAAAAATAAGAAGCTATTCTTGTCAATACTCCGTCAACAGACTATATTTCCGCTTTTAAGAATTTATTTTAGCATGGTAAGACCATCGCGTTCGTTGTTTTCTTTCGATAAACTTTTAGCAGCTCACTGCAAAAGCACAATGAAGACAGAGAGAATGCTGAGCGTTAATTGATCACTTTTATAATTAAGAACTTTTATGTCACCAGGTGTTTTACTTTCATTTGTTATCGGTTATTTCCTGGTTCTCATATTTATATCATACCTTACTTCAAGAAAAACATCAGATAACGATACCTTTTTTGTAGCTAATCGTAACTCCAAATGGTACCTGGTAGCATTCGGCATGATCGGCACCGCATTAAGTGGAGTTACCTTCATTTCGGTTCCTGGTAAAGTAGGCGCGCCTACCGGAGACCAGTTCGAATACTTTCAGTTTATTCTGGGTAATGCGGCGGGTTTCATTGTTATTGCGACAGTTTTGCTCCCCTTATATTACCGGCTCAGACTCACCTCTATTTATGGTTATATTGAAAGTGCTTTAGGCACCTGGAGCTATAAAACCGCAGCCGGATTCTTTCTGCTTAGCCGCACTATTGGATCAGCATTTAGACTGTACCTTGTAGTGATCATTCTGCAGAAATTTATCTTTGATAACTATCATATACCCTTCGCGGTAACGGTAATTATTTGCCTGCTGCTCATATGGTCGTATACCTTTAAAGGAGGGTTAAAAACCATTATCATTACAGACAGCCTGCAAACACTTTTCCTGGTAACGTCGGTATTCCTGAGCATCTTTTTTATATGCCGCAGTCTGCATTATGATATTTTCCAGGCGGCGGATGCTATCAAGAATAGCGGCTATTCCAAAATCTTCTTTTTCAACGACTTTCTAAGCAGCCACTTCCATTTCAGCAAGCAGTTCATGGGCGGCTTATTTATTACCATTGCCATGGTGGGCCTTGACCAGGATCTGATGCAGAAAAACCTGAGCTGTAAAAACATCGGCGAAGCCCAAACCAATATGTTCAGCTTCACAACGGTATTTGTGATCATCAACCTGTTCTTTCTGAGTGTTGGCGCGTTGCTCTATATCTATGCGGCACATAACGGCGTTAAGGTTGAAAAAACAGATTACCTCTACCCTACTATCGCTTTAAAATACCTCGGCATTGCGCCGGCTATCGTTTTTATGTTGGGCTTAACGGCAGCTACATTTGCTACAACAGATTCGGCATTAACCGCCCTAACCACTTCGTTTTGCATTGATTTTCTGGACTTTAACAAAAAAGGCAATATCAACAGCAAACAAATGGTTAAAACAAGGCATTATGTACACATTGCGTTTTCGGCGTTGATGCTGCTGACTATAATTGTTTTTAATTCGTTAAACAACAAGGCTGTTGTTACGGCAATTTTCCAGGTAGCATCTTATACTTATGGTCCGTTATTAGGATTATATGCCTTTGGCTTGCTGATGAGTCGCAGGGAGGTGACAGACAAGGTTGTTCCTTTTATCTGTCTTATTTCGCCTGCTGTATGCTATTTTCTGAGCACATATTCGAAAGAACTGCTGGGGGGATATGTTTTTGACAACGAACTCATCATCGTAAACGGACTGATTACATTTGTTGGTTTATTACTTACCTCCAAACGCAAAACTAAAGCTGTGACGTTTTAAGATACTTATATTGATTGATTATGATTGGTGATGATAAAATAAGAAGAGCCTTTGAAAATAAAGACTGGCACGAAATAAAGGTGACTGATTCCTGGCAGATCTTTAAGATTATGGCGGAGTTTGTAGATGGCTTTGAAAAACTTGCGAAAATTGGTCCGTGCGTATCTATGTTCGGTTCGGCACGTACCAAAAATGATAACAAGTACTATAAAATGTCCGAAGAAATAGCCCGTTTACTTACAGAACATGGCTATGGCGTAATATCAGGCGGTGGACCGGGCATTATGGAGGCTGCCAATAAAGGCGCTTATGAGGCCGGCGGTAAATCGGTAGGTTTAAATATTGAACTGCCTTTTGAGCAATTTCATAACAAATACATAGACCGCGACAAGCTCCTGGAGTTTGATTACTTCTTTGTCCGGAAGGTAATGTTTATGAAATATTCGCAGGGCTTTATCGTGTTACCCGGAGGATTTGGAACAATGGACGAGTCATTTGAGGCGATCACCCTCATCCAAACCGGAAAAATTGCCCGTTTCCCTATTGTGTTTGTCGGAACGGATTATTGGAAAGGCTTATTTGACTGGGTGGAGCAACATATGCTTAACGATGAGCATAACATCAGCCCCGACGACCTGAACCTTTACCGTGTAGTAGATACGGCGGAAGAAGCTGTAGAGCATATCTTCCGTTTCTACAACAAATACCTGTTGAAACCGAATTTTTGAGTTTGGTTATTGGTTGATTGGGTTAAGTGGTTGATTAAGTTGATAAGATTGAAAAACTTAACCATACAAAATATAGCGATGGGTTTGAAACCCATCGCTATACTTTGTTGACAATAAGTCACTTAACTCAATCAACTACCTTTTACCTAATATTTTTTAAATCTTGGGCTAATGAATAATCTGAAAGATATTGTCCTTCGATTCGTTAGATGGGTTTGTTCTGTACACAAAGTGATATATTTTTTGTTCTTGTGCCTCAATTAACCAATTGATCCATCAACCAGATATAAGGATTTGAAACTCAGTGCCTGTGCATAACCAAAGCCAGGTCAACTTTAAAATTCCTATTCTTTAACCTTTTTAACATCTTTAACCTACTCTAACTCCTTTAACCTCTCTAACTTACCCTAACTTCCTCCAACCAAATCCCTATCTTTATCCCATGGACCAACCTGCACAGCCTAAACAGCAAGGCGCCCTGGGCTTTATCTTTGTTACGCTACTTATTGATATTACCGGTTTTGGTATTATAATACCAGTATTACCTAAGCTCATTCAGCATTTGATCCATGGCAATTTAAGCGAAGCGTCGAGGTATGGCGGGTGGCTCACTTTTGCCTATGCGTTTATGCAGTTTATTTTCGCTCCGGTTATAGGTAACCTAAGCGATCGCTACGGACGAAGGCCGGTTTTACTTTGTTCGCTGCTAGGTTTCAGTATCGATTATATGTTCCTGGCATTTGCACCTACAATAGGCTGGCTATTTGTGGGGCGCGTTATTGCGGGGATTACAGGCGCGAGCTTTACTACAGCATCAGCCTATATTGCCGACGTGAGTCCGCGCGAAAAACTGGCGCAAAACTTTGGCATTGTCGGTGCGGCTTTCGGTCTCGGATTTATCATTGGCCCGGTAATGGGCGGTATACTGGGGCATATAAGCACCCGGCTTCCGTTTTTAACGGCTGCGGGGCTGGCGCTTCTCAATGCGCTATATGGTTTTTTTATCCTGCCAGAATCATTAAAACCAGAAAACCGGCGACCATTTGAGTTAAAAAGAGCCAATCCAATGGGCTCGTTGTTGCAACTCAAAAAATATCCGGCCATTGGCGGACTTGTGAGTTCACTTGTCCTTATATACATAGCTGTACAAGCCGTACAAAGCACCTGGACATTTTTTACCATGGACAGGTTTAAATGGACCGAGGCGCTGGTTGGTTACTCGCTTGGTTTTGTGGGCGTACTATCCGGGCTGGTACAAGGCCTTCTGATCAGAGTTACCATACCCAAATTAGGGAACAAGAAAAGCATCGTTATTGGCTTAACGCTCTATTCAATTGGTTTATTCCTGTTTGCTTTTGCCAATAAAGGCTGGATGATGTTTGCCATTTTAGTACCCTATTGCCTTGGCGGGATTGCCGGACCTGCTTTGCAAGGACTTATCAGCAAGCATGTACCACCAAACGAACAAGGTGAGCTGCAGGGCGGGTTAACCAGTTTAATGAGCGCCACCTCCATTGTTGGTCCGCCGGTAATGACTACGCTTTTTGCCTGGTTCACCAGCCCGGCTGCGCCGGTATTATTTCCGGGAGCGCCTTTCCTTGCAGGCGCAATATTAATGCTTGCCAGTACCTTATTGGCTATCAGAAGTTTTAAAAGAGAAGACACTTAAAACCTTTTGACCGGAATTTACTTTTGATTGATTGAGAAGCTACCATATGGATCAACAGCCGCAGCAGCCGAAGAAGGGCGCATTGGGTTTTATATTTGTCACTTTGTTTATCGATATACTCGGCCTGGCTATCATTATCCCGGTGTTGCCAAAACTGCTGCAAGACCTTACACACACCAACATCAGTATAGCGAGTGAATATGCCGGCTACCTTACTTTTACTTATTCGCTAATGCAGTTTATCTGCTCGCCCTTACTCGGCAATCTGAGCGACCATGTGGGCAGGCGGCCGGTATTACTTGGCTCGTTGTTGGGCTTTAGTGTTGACTACGCACTGATGGCCTTTGCACCTGCTATAGGCTGGTTGTTTCTCGGCCGAACTATTTCGGGTATTACGGGAGCCAGTACCACCACAGCAACCGCTTATATTGCCGATGTTAGCAGCGGCGATAAACGATCAGCCAATTTCGGACTTGTGGGCGCGGCCTCGGGGCTTGGCTTTATTCTCGGGATTGGTTTAGGTGGCTATTTGGGCGCAATCTCTATTAAGCTGCCATTCCTCGCTGCATCAGGTCTGGCGCTCGTTAACGCGATATACGGCTTCTTTATATTGCCAGAATCGCTCGATAAGGCGCACCGGAGAAAATTTGACTGGAAGCGTTCAAATCCGGTCAGTTCATTAAAACGGTTAGCAGATTATCCCGCACTTGGCGGACTAGTGAGCGCCTTCACGCTTGTATATATTGGTCAAAAAGCAGTAGAACAGGTGTTAGCATTCTTTCTGGAAGAAAAATTTCACTGGAAATTACCGAGCATCGGCCACCTCGGTATCTTTATCGGCCTGTTATTGGTCGGCATACAGGGCGGGCTCATTAGAATCCTCATCCCCAAATACGGCCCCAAAAAGAATATTATCTGGGGTATGCTATTTTATGCCGTCGGGTTAATTCTTATTGCATTCAACAACCTGGGCTGGGTAATGTACCTCTGCATGGTTCCTTACTGTCTTGGCGGTATTTCAGGCCCGGCGCTTCAGGGCTTCATCACTAATAAAGTATCGGCTCGTGAACAAGGCGAATTACAAGGAGCACTTACCAGTCTGGTAAGCTTCACTAACATTATAGGTCCAGTGGTCATGACCACGTTGTTCTCCTATTTTACACGCAAAAACGCGCCTGTTTTTTTCCCCGGCGCCCCTTACCTCATGGGTGCCATACTGATGCTCATCAGCGCATTTATTGCTGCAAGAAGTCTAAAGAATGCGAAGGAAGAAGATTCACAAAGTCCGCAAGCTAATTAAAAAAGACAAGCCCCTTGGTTAATATCAGGCAACGCAGTCAATCACACCCCGGCAATCAGAGACCAGCTAATTTAGGAAAGTACCTTTTTAGCCATTAAATACTTATTGATCTTTTTGAACAGATCATCCGGTAAAAAGGGCTTGATAATAATATCGTCCATGCCGGCCCTCGCCACGAGTTCGGCCACTTCGGCGGGTAAGTTTGCTGTTAAGGCGAGAATCGGTATAGTAATTCCCTGCTCGCGTATTTGTTGTGCTGCCTGGTAGCCATCCATTACCGGCATCTGCAGATCCATGAGCACGAGGTTGTGCTTGTTTTCGTCCAACTTTTCGAGTGCATCTTGTCCGTTCACAGCCACATCCGTTTCAGCGCCCCAGCGTTTCAGAAATGCTTGCGCCACCATCACATTCATCGGATTATCATCCACAAGCAAAAGATTTACCCCTTGAAGTGGTTTCTCATCTTTTACAACCCTGTCTGTAACCGTCTTTTCTGCTTCGATCAGCCCGCCCTTTTCAAACGTTTGCAGAAAATAGAACAATGAGCCGTCTCCCTCTTTACTGATAAGCTGCAGATTGGAGCCGCGCAGTTCCAATAATCTTTTGCTGATAGCCAGGCCCAGACCTGTACCACCAAAGCCCCGTGAAGTAGATGAGTCGGCCTGGGTAAAGCGATCAAAGATCATTTTTTGTTTTTCTGGCGAGATACCTATCCCGGTATCCTTTACACCGATTTCGAGCGTTACAGTTGTCTCCGTTTGTGCCTTTACGTCAATAATCAGTTCAACATAACCTTTAGATGTAAACTTCACGGCGTTGTGCACCAGGTTGGTAATCACCTGAGTTAAACGAGTTGGATCCCCGATGATTTTATTCTTTAAAGTTTCGTCAACAGTATATTTGAGGTTGATACCTTTATCGTGAGCTGAGAACTTTAAAGAATTGACCACATTGTTACCAATGGCTACGATGTCCATATCAATGTGTTCAAAAGTTATCTTACCGGCTTCGATTTTATTATAATCCAGAATATCATTGACAATAGTGAGCAGATTATTTGCGGAGAACATAATCACATCCAGTTGCTCGCGCTGATCTTGCCGCGGCATATTCTGAAGCAATAGATGGCTCATCCCCACAACCGAATTCAAAGGTGTGCGAATCTCATGACTCATCGTACTTAAAAATTCGCTTTTGGCAATAAGGCCCTGCACGGCTTCTTCTCTTGCCCTTTTTAATGCAAAATATACCCTGTGCGATAAAACCAGCGATTGCAGGAAGAAAAACCCAATGTAAAATAAAAATGAAATAGCTTGTAACTGGGGTATAACAGTAACATAATGAAGCAGTGCGATGGTGAATATGCCCATGAGCATCAGCGAACTGAGCAGCGCATAAACCGAACCTGGTCTTTTATGCAAAAAAGCTCGTATGTACACATAGGGCGTATAGATCAGGCAAAGCAGCATCAGCCCCAGAAAAGGCCCTATGAGCTGCGTAAAGTAAAACGGTGGTAAGACCAGAACTCCACCAGCAAACAAGAAACAAATACCAGATGCAATTTTCGCTGCGGTTTGATTAACCTCTAAAGGATACAAATACCGCGAATAAAGTCCGAACAAACCAATACCGGCAAACAAGCTGATATACTCCAGCCGAACGGTAATGTACCAGCTTACGCCAGGGATTATCGTATGAAGTACATAGTTATCAATGCCAATAATACGGTAGCTGTAAACAACTGTAAATAAGGAAAAGAATAAAATGGCCTTATCTCGGTTACCCATAATATATAGGCCCATAAAGAATAAGCCGCCCATAAACAGGCATCCACACAGTAGCAGGTCCACCGCTTCGGCCCGGCGCCGGGTTAGCTCCATAACAGATTTTCTGCCTATTGAAATTGCCTTTTTTAAGCCGCCTTTACTGTGTACAAAATTTGCTACCTGCAGGGTTATTGTTAAGCTATCGGAGCCAGCAGGAACATCAACAATCTTGTTTGACCAATGCGGCACAAAACCATGGGACGAGCTACTTATTTTACCATCCTCCGCAACCAGCTTACCGTTTAAATAAAGACGATAGGCACAGTAGGTATCCGGCATGGTCAATTCAAATGGTTCTGTAATATGTGGCAACAGTACGCTAAGCTGGTAGGTGCCATAACCAAAGGCGGGAAAATCTTTGCCGTTCATTGCCCGCATAGTCCACATGGATGGGAATTGTACAATGATAGGCTGGGTGTGAAAGGGCGACGAGGTTGGATTTAGAAACTCTTTCCAATAAAAAAAAGCCTTCCCTTTCAACTGAACAGGATCAGTGAACGACTGCTTACGGAGATCAATAGTACCGCTTCTCGGTGCGGCGGCCATTACATCTGTGCGGGCTGCTAATGCGTAATTAGGGTAACGGCAAAACAGCAACAAAAATGCAATGTAAATGTATTTACCAATTTTCATTGCTGGGCTAGCACAAATTTAAGTATAAGTTTCCTAATACTCATTTAATGAAAATTAAGAATCACGTTGATTTTATAAATTTCATATTAGGAAAACTAAAAGACATGACCTTAATCAAGGCCGCTCACGCCGCCGGAGATCACAAATTTCATCATTTCGGCCGCGTTTTTATCAAGGTGCTTTATCTTGTCGCCAGGTACAATAACAACCTGCCCCGCAAAGGAGTATGACCAGGGAAAATAGACAGCAACTTCGCCCGGTAAACCAAGGCCCGAAAGGTCTTTCTGCGTAAGGAAACCTATTTTTTTAACGCCCATCTCATTCATGGTAACCAGCACCGGCTCGTTAAATTTCTTTTCCTCCCCTACAAAAGCTTCGGTGAGGTCTTTGATAGATGAGTACAGGAACTTAAACAGTGGCAGGCGGTTAAGCCAACGGTTAAACCAGTTTTTAATGGGGTCGGTAATTACGCTGGTAACCAAAACTCCCGATAAAAAGATCACAATCATTACGCTGAGGATACCCAGCCCCGGGATATAAATGGGTTTGCCTGTTTTAGGGTTTTCCCACAGAATATCGCTTAAATTAAGCGCCTTATCGATGCTTGAAACTGCCCAGTAAATCAGAAAAAACGCTGCGCCGAGCGGCACAACTACCAATAAACCTTTTATGAAGTAATTAATTAAAATACGGGCAATCCTGTTCATTAAGGCAAAAGTTAATTTACTGATAAAAGTACGCTCTTTAGTACTGATAGTAAAATATAATTGAAATTGGCCAGTTCGGCATTAAAGGCGATTTTTCGATTTTAGAAAACGCCTGAAGGTATAGCAGGAATTTATCGGCCAGGAAAAGCTTTTTATCTCATCGAAAATTTCCTTAACAGTAGCATTAGACTCTCTCCCAACGTTATGACAATAAAAGACCGTGTGCAAAAGCTCGTTATTATTTTGACAATAATTTTCCTTTTTGCCGGCTGTAAGAAGGACAGAGATACGCCCTATCAAAGTAAGGGTGTACTATTAGGGCCAGATATGAAAATGTGCCCCTTTTGTGGCGGTATGATGGTAAAAATACTAACAAACGACACTACAAAGACCCCACCCGACTACTATCGTACTAATACAAACTTAGCCTCATTAGGGTTTACCGCTCCTAATAGTTACCCTGTAAATGTGCTTTTGAACTGGCACCTCGCTAATATGCCAGTTGCCGGTCATTTTATAGTGATCACGAAAATAAAGCTTGATAATTAAATGCTTTGAGCCTGGGCGTTACTTAAAATTTCATTTAAGTCTACAAACGGTACAGCGGTGAAGGTATTAGTAAGCGTCAATAATGCAATCCCGGCATAATACCTTAAAACGGCAGGCTTAGTATACTCATAAACGTCGATATAAAGCACCTCGTTCTCTATCACCTGTAAATTGTTCATTTTTCGAACATAAGCGAGTTCTTCAGAAGGATATTGACACGGCTCCACGGGTAAGGCTAAATCAACAGCGGTTTTTAAACAAGCAATGATTTCCTGTTTATCGTCAGTTTGTTGAATTTTCAAATTGAGTGATACAAGTTCGTCGACAAGTTTTTTTTGATTCTCGGTCATAAATGGTGTAATCCCCAATATTACAACGCTATTCTATTAAAATATTGGATTTATGGATAACGAACAGTAATACTACTTATTTTATCATAATTGACTTTTTTTGGCAAAATGGTAAAAACAGTTATCACCTAACAATTATTCATAAAAGTAAACCCTTTTTACACGCTGCGAAACGTTGGTTAGTATTTCATAAGGAATGGTGTTAATTTGTTTGGCAACTTCTTCAATCCGCTGTCCCTCGCCAAAAACAATTACTTCGTCACCTTCTTTGATGTCTGGCACTTCGGTTACGTCTATCATACACATATCCATTGCTATATTACCCACCGTTGGTACCAGTACACCCTTTACTACCATTTTACCTGCTCCGTTGCCAAAAGCGCGTATGTAACCGTCGGCATAACCTATGCGTACGGTGGCAATTTTGCCGTCGGCTGTCAGTTTGCCATTACGGTTATAGCCAATGGTTTCGCCGGCCACTATTTTTTTAACCTGGGCCACGCTGCTTTTTAAGGTGGCGATAGGCTGCAAACTGTTCAGATGAGCCGGAACAGCGGCGTCAATACCATAAAGTCCAATACCGAGCCGCACCATGTTATAATGAGCCTGCGGCCAGCGGGTAATGCCCGATGTATTGGCAATATGTTTAATTACACTGTAGCCAAGTGTTTCTTCTATCTGGGCAGCGGCCTCATCAAACTTTTTGATCTGCTGCCTGGTAAAGTCGTCGTGTTCCTCGGCATCACTTGCCACAAGGTGTGAGAATACAGACTTCACTTTAACATAGGGGTTTTCTTCGAGGAAATCGCACAACATGTCTATCTCAATATCCTCAAAACCCAGCCGATGCATCCCCGTGTCAATTTTGACGTGTATGGGATATTGCTCCAGTTGACGTGACTGCGCAAAAAGGGTAAACTCTTCAAACTGGCCAAAACTAAAAATTTCTGGTTCAAGCTTGTACTCTACCAGCTTATCAAAGGCCGAAGCTTCGGGGTTGAGCACCATAATGGGCAAGTCAATGCCAGCGACACGGAGGGCAACGCCCTCATCTATGTAAGCTACGGCAAGATAGTCGACCTTGTTATATTGCAAAACATTGGCAATTTCAAACGTTCCGCTGCCGTAAGAGAACGCTTTAACCATCACCATAATCTTTACGCCCGGCTGTAGTCTGCCTTTGTAAAAATTAAGGTTGCTTACCAATGCATTAAGATTGATCTCCATCACGGTTTCGTGCGCTTTTTGCACTAAGGCTTTGCTGATCTTCTCAAACTCAAAGCTTCGCGCGCCCTTCAGCAAAATGGTTTCGCCCCTAAATTCCAGCTTGCCCAATTGAGCCAAAAGGGTTTCAGTATCCGGAAAGAAATGCTTTTTTAACAGATCGAAGTAAGTATCGTATTTACTAATGGCTTCCCCTACACCAATAAACTTGTCAATCTTTTTGGCCTTCACCATATCAGCCACCTGCCTGTAAAGCACATCCTCGGGCAGGCCGGTTTGATAAATGTCAGATAAAATAAGCGTTTGAGTCTGATGCTGATTTTGCTGACCCAGAAAATTGAGGGCTATTTCCAGCGATTGAACATCGGAATTATACGAGTCGTCAATAATGGTACAATCGTTAATGCCATTCTTCAGTTCCAGGCGCATGCTCACGGGGGCAAGATGCTCCAGTCGCTTGTCCACTTCTTCCGCCGAATATCCCATTGCCAGCATCGTGGCCCAGCACAACATCGCATTCTCCACCGAAGCCAGATCCAGAAAAGGGATCAGACATTCAATTTCCTTACCCTGATACATGGCCCGCAGGTAAAACTTACGCGCAATAATAGTTTCGCTAAAAATATGCAGGTCGGCTTCTTTAAAGCTTTGGCTCCAGGTGAATACCTTTTTTGACTTAATATCTTCCTTGTAATCCTGTAGCTGCTCATAGTTGGCAACCAGTAGTTCACAATTTTTGAAAAGCTTTAATTTTTCCCGCACCTTTTGCTCCCGGCTCTCAAAACCTTCATCGTGCGCCGGACCAATGTGCGTTAACACACCTATTTGCGGTTTAATAATGGCCTCCAGTTTCTCCATCTCGTTTACGGTGGAGATTCCGGCCTCAAAAATACCGAGATCATTATTTTCATTAATCTGCCAAACGGACAATGGAACACCAATCTGCGAATTATAACTTTTAGGGTTCCGCACAATATTGCGGTCGGCAGCCATCAGTTGGTACAGCCATTCCTTAACTATAGTCTTTCCGTTGCTACCAGTGATGCCTATTACCGGCAGATCAAACCTGCTGCGATGAAAAGCGGCGAGTGTTTGCAATGCGATAAGCACATTATCTACGATCAGAAAGTTGGCATCCGCTAAGACTGATGCAATCTCCGGCAAATGCGTAACCACAAAATTGCTCACGCCTGCATGATATACCTCTTCTATAAATTGGTGCCCGTCGCGTCTGCCGCTTAATGCAAAGAACAGGCCTTCTGGCGCGTTTGAAATATGCCGGCTATCAGTCAGTAGTGTACTGATATTGCCTTCGCGTACAATAGTGCCCTGCGCTTGAATAATCTGCTGAACTTCTCTGATAGGATACTGACTGTTAAGCATGACGCGAAATTGCTATAATTATGTCAATAGAAGAATTTTGATTTACTTTAGTTTTGATGGACGAAACAAAACCAAAGAAAAAGATTACGGATGAAAAGGTTGGTTTAGCTAAAGCCGAACATTTTTGCGCCTATCAGGAACGTGCCCAGCAAGAGGTGCGTGATAAGCTCTATGAGTGGGGACTATATACTGATGCCGTAGAGCGTATTATCACCACCCTTATTACCGATAATTTTCTGAACGAAGAGCGATTTGCCAAAGCCTATGCGCAAGGGAAATTTAATATGAAGGGATGGGGGCGCCACAAGATTAAACAAGGGCTGAAGCTAAAAAGGGTTTCCGACCCATTAATTAGAAAAGCACTGTTAGCTATCGATGCTGACGATTATTACAACACCCTTGAGAAGGTTATTGATAAGAAGAACAACCTGCTAACGGAGAAGGACTCGTTTAAACGCAGGTATAAATTACAGCAATATGCACTAAGCAGGGGATTTGAAAATGACCTCATAATAGAGTGTTTGAAACACAGAGGGTTATAAAAAAGTTTAAAAAACTTATTTTTTTCTCTTGCAGAACATCCATTTCTCTCTATATTTGCATCACCAAAAACGAAACGGGGTACACCAAAGCCTCACATCAATTAAAAAGATTACGTTTTGGAATTAGTTCAGATACGTTTGAACTAAGAAATTTAAAGGTTCTACGGAACTTTGATAAATGCGAAAGTAGCTCAGTTGGTAGAGCACAACCTTGCCAAGGTTGGGGTCGCGAGTTCGAATCTCGTCTTTCGCTCCATAATCCCTTCAATACGAAGAAGGGATTTATTTTTAAAGGTTAATCACCTGCCTGGGTGGTGGAACTGGTAGACACGCAGGACTTAAAATCCTGTTCGCCTTAAAGCGAGTGCGGGTTCGATTCCCGCCCCAGGTACAAGCTCAACAAACCGTGTTGAGCTTTGTAATATAATGCGAAAGTAGCTCAGTTGGTAGAGCACAACCTTGCCAAGGTTGGGGTCGCGAGTTCGAATCTCGTCTTTCGCTCTTCAATCCCTTTCTGTATAGGAAGGGATTTTTTGTTTGTGCGGTTCGCCCCCCGCTCTGGGTACGATTCAAAAATGCTCAACTTCCAAATTCTGTTAATTCTTAAATTCGGGGAATTCTGATTCGGATAAGTTTCCTGTTTAAAATGGATTATATTTGTGTTTATGGATGCATTGATAGTTTATCCTGAAAACAACGAACAACTTACGGCCTTAAAGGCCGTTATGAAAGCTATGAAAATATCGTTTGAACAAAAAAGCGATATATACCCTCAACAAGTTATAGAAGGAATAAAAACTTCGCTAAAGCAGGCTGAAGATGGCAAACTAACACCACATAAAGGAATCTCAGATATGCTGGATAAGAAATGAGCTTTGAGGTTCTTTATACCCCAACTGCAAAAGTTACATTGAATACTGTTTATACCTTTATTCAGATAAAATTTGGAGAAAGAATAGCTTTTCAATTTTTAAAGAAAGCCGAGAAACTATTTCATTGATCGCTGAAAATCCGCTAATGTTTAAAGCTTTAACGGATGATTCAAATATCAGAGTTGGATTGATCACCAAGCAATGTTCCTTGTTTTACAGGGTTACTGATTCGTCAATACAGCTTTTATACTTTTGGGACAACCGACAAGAGCCGTTGTTCTATTATTAAAAGAATAAGCGATCTTTAATTAAAAATCTTGTTGAAACTATTAGAATGCTGCCGGTTACCCGGCAGCAAAATGATTAATTAGCGTACAGCTTTACTTTTAGCAATTAGGGCATCTACAGAAAATCTGCCGGCCCCAGTCAAAATCAACGATATCAATCCTGCAATATAAAGCAGATTGATCTCATAACCCGGCGGACCAAATAGTGGTCCCTGCGGTGACACTCCGATTGTCTTTACGGCACTATAGCCATAATGAATATGTATGGTAAACATGGCCACCAACATAGTACAAATGAGGGGCACTGCTGTTAAACTAACTAACGTACCGGTAAATAAAGCACAACCACCCAGCAGTTCCACCATTGTGCTTATCCAGGCCATCAAATGGGGCGCGGGTAAATGCAATACAGTTAATAATTTAGCAAATGTTTCAGGGCCTCTGCTCAGTTTAGCCCAACCATGGGCCATAAAACCAAAGCCGATAGCAAGGCGAAGAAATAAAGGAGCTAATTGCCGATAGTTTTTATCGGCAACAGAAAAAATGATATTTAACATAATCTATCTTTTTAAAATGAAAAAATGTCTGAGCAACATCCGCCGTCAGTTTGGTATTTTCAGTTATTCAAGAAAGATCAAATTCGCAACACCAGATTTTTGAGGTAAATAGCTATGGAAATGTTGTAGTCGCCAATGGAAACAGTAGGCTGTACTTTAAACAATAACCCTCGGAGGTCCGCTGCAAAGAATGAACTTAACAGTACCGTGAAGAACAACAGATGGGTTCCGTCAAAGTGTTCTGTCAGATGAAGCACCGTCAATTCCGCCGCGGCCGCGCAATCGTCACCAACGATAATCTTACCATACTCCGGCACGTTACTTGTCGTCTTTGCTGGCTCCGGGTGGACAAGTTTGCAAAGCGCATTACGTAAAGGGCAAAAGCCGAGCGTCAGCAATACAATTAGCATCAGCAGACTGATGAAAGACCGGAATTGCAAGGTTTTATCTGTTGGGTTAATAGGGCCTTTTGTTAATATTCAAAGATATGGTTTTTCAATACACGGCCTGGCTTAGTCTGTCACAACCATGTCGAAAACTGGGGGAGCGGATTGGAGGAATTTCACTACAGCAAAACCACATCAAACTTCCCTTCCCTCCTTCCGCTCAAAAAAGTCACTTTTTTCGCCAATTGCCGTTTTGAGGCAATTCATAATCTCCTCGTGGAAATCAGTGCCCGAAGCATGCAGCGGATCAATAGACTTTACCAGCAATGTGCGCAGTGCAAAAAGCTGTTGCCGGTTATATTTCTTCGAGGCCTTTACCAGTTCTAATTTCATCAGCGCTTCCTGCTGATTCTGCTTTGGGTTGAAAATTTCGTTGATATGGCTGCATTGATGACACACGCCCTTCTGGTTGATCAGCGCGCACCGGTGCTCAAAAATATCGGTCATGGTATTTCGGGCATCATTCAGGAGGTGTTTCACTACGCCTTCCGTTTTATCGAGGATAACGCAAATTTCCTTTACCTGAAAATCATAGATGTTCTTTAAGATCAATGCTACCTGATTTTCAATGGGCAAAGTCTTCGAAATGCAGGTGAAGCAATAGTCGATATGCTCTTTCATTTCGTAAGCACCTGCTGGCGAAGTATCATGAACCTTCCAAAAGACTGCCCTGATCTCCTCTGAACTTATCGCCAGATCTGCTGCCCTATCTTGCGCGTCGGCCTGCCATCTTTTTGCTTTTCTTAAGTGATCATAAGCCAGATTGGTGGCAATTTTGAACACCCAGGTCTTCAGCGAAGATTCCTGGTTAAAGGTGGAAATCTTGGTAAACGCCTGGATAAAGGTGTCATGGATCAGATCATTTACATCATCCCTGTCTGTAAGCAAACGGTACAGGTATGATTTCAACTGGTTTTGAAATTCCGTGAACAGGGTTTGGAATGCATTAATATCGCCGGATATGGCCGACTTGAGGAGTTTTTCCCTTTCCATTAAAATTTAGTAACAAATAAAAATGAGATGGCAGCCTCCCGCATCGGAAGGTTGCCATCTCTAAAGTACATAAATAATGTATTATAAAATATTGAGCTTGCCGCAATCCACGTCTACGATATGACTATTGAAGGCTACTCCGGTTTCAGAAGCCAGGAAAGCTGCCGTATCACCAACTTGCTTCAACGTTGGGCTGGTCTTTAATATGTCAAAAGCCTTATATTGGGCCACCAGTTGGTCAACCGGTATTCCATACTGTTGCGCCGCAGCATCAATCCATCCGGAAATCCTTTTGGTCTCCATGATGGCGCCGGCGCAAATACAGATTACCTTGATGCCATCGCCTCCCCATTCGGTGGCCATTACCCGGGTCAATCCTTCAACTGCAGCACTGGCCGCTGTGATGCCCGCCAAATTGGGAAGCTTCGACCGTGATAAGGCAGCGGTAAGCAGTAAGATTGTTCCCTCAGATTGGGTTTGGATCATATATTTTGCGGCTACCCGCGAAGTAAGGAATTGCGATCCGCAGATCTTTTCCATCGGCGCCATAAATTGTTGGAAAGTTGCTTCGGTTGTGGCCGGCCGGCCGCCCATGTCGCTATAATCAACCCCTATCCCGTTGAATATGGTATCCAATCTACCGTTTTCGTCCACAACCTTTTTTAAAAAGTTGTCTATTTCGGCCTCATTCAGCGCATCCACCTTCGCGGCTTCGGCGCGCCCACCATTGGCATTCATTTCTTGTGCTAACGCTTTTACCGCATCGAGGTTCCGGGCAGTAACATAGACCTTTGCACCATGTTGGGAAAATGACCGCGCAACTGCTCCCGCAATATCACCAGATGCGGCGAACACTACGGCTACTTTGTCTTTCAGATTTTGCATTTTGATTAAAGTTTAGCTATTGACGATTTAGCCCGGCGAAACGGTCGGGATTTTCGAAAAAATTTAAACTTTTTTTATAATGATGATACGCTTGTGGTGGGGAGGTTAGGTCGAATAGGTTGAAGCGCAGAAGGCTGACCGAAAGTTGGAACTTATTTTCCACCGTCCTTTAGAAGCCGTCCCAATTCGTCAATCCTCGCCAGATGGTGGTCATCGTGCTCTGCTACGAAAAGAAATAAATCCATGGTACGCATGGGTGTTTTTAGGCGGGGATGCAAAGCCGACCTAAATGCTTGTTCTTCAGTTAAGCTCTTTAGACGGTCTACCGTTTTTTCTCGTAACTGCTTAAATTCGCTTAATAATACTTCAACTGACTTTGCATCATGATTGGCTTCAGTTGTCTTCCTGTTTTGGAGATCAGTTGGTCTTAACTCCACTTCATCATTTAAAATATCCTCTAACCTTCCCTGCCATAACGGTTCCAGGTCGGATAAATGGCCAATATTTTCTTTGATAGTCCAGGTGTTATTTATCCGAACGGACAATACAGTAGGATCGATAGTTCTTAACTTTTCTTCTAAACGGGCAGTTGTGCCTGATAAGCGCGCAATAACAGCCGGCAAAATATTCTGTTCTGCACTGAAGTCGAATTTTCTGTCAAACCATTTAACCTGTACCATAACGCTAAAATTAAAAGCAAGTGTACCGATGTTAAATATCGCTATTTATCGACAACAACCTACTTTCAAAACAACCTTATCAGCTGTTATTTATTTTTACTCGCTGTCGAGATTAAAGGCTAACCTGAAATTTACATCAATACGGCGACCGATCATGCCACCCCAGCTTGATGAGTTCATGCGGGTATCCATGTATGGGCCTATTTCGATAACTTCTTTTACGCCTTGCAGAAAAGAATTGGCGTATGGATTGGAAAATATAACATCAAATTTCAACGCGGCTTTAGTGGCCAGGGCGTCATCATTAGGATTGGTTACCCTGTAATTAAGACTAAAATCGAAATGTGGCCTAATAGAAAGGTAAGGTAAACTGGTTGGAAATACACACCCTACACGTAATCCGGCGTCGCCGTTAAAAAAGGAGTTTTTATCGCCAATGTTGTTGGCGTTAATGGTATTAGGCGCGTGCATTCGGTTCATCATGCCTGCATTTATGAATCCATTTACCATCTGCCCTACAGTACTCTCCCCAAATGGCGCTGATTCAAAGCCAAGGGAAAACCCGGCAGACTGGTTATAACTGGACCTTTCATCGTAACCGAGCGAAGAATGAATATCGTAGTTTACGTATAAAGTATTACCGATAACATCGGTCTGCCTATAGTAAGAACGGTATTTTGCAATCTGGGCCGAAGCCTGGAAAGCCTGCATCAGCATTACCGATACAGCCAGTATCATCAACAGTTTTAATTTCTTAGGGAACATATGTGTGATACGAAAAATACCACTACAAAGTTATCATTAATATCAACTTTATGATGTGAACAGATACACAAATATTGCCACAATCTACTGTTTAACAGTTAGTTACAATAAGACAATTTTCCTTAAACGAAACAAATCTTTATTATTAATACCGCAAAATTTCAACCAATAACAATCCGCCACTCAAATTTCAACTTTCACGAAAACGCCATTCCCCTTTCAGTAGTGCAGGAGCCATTATTATTAATATTAAACTTTAAATATTTTACCGGAAAATGAACTTTTAGAAAAAAAATATCGGTTTAATTGAATTTTATCGCAAAAATGGTATAACCTGATTTAATAGTTTTTAGGGAAAACTCGAAGCCATGGCTAACCAGAATCTCTCTTACCATGGTAAGGCCAATTCCCTGGCCGTCTTTCTTGGTACTAAAGAAAGGTGTGAATAATTGCTCACTTTGTTCGGGGGAAATATCTTTGCCGTTATCGGCGATAGTGAGCTCGCGGCGTGATGGATCAACTTTTATCATCACCTCACCCGCGCCCTCTATGGCTTCCACAGCATTTTTAACAATATTGATCAACGCTTGCTCCATTAATTGCTCGTCGGCGTTTATCCAAAATGCGTCGCGCGGCAGTTCATTTATAATTTGCACGTTGTGTTCCGTCGCCCTAATCTGCATAAGGTGGGTTACGCTTTGCAGCAGTTTGTTCAGATCAATAACCTGCCTGCGGGGCTTGGGCAGCTTTACCAGATCGGCAAAATTGCGCATAAAAAGGTTCAGGTTATAGTTGCGTTCTACGGCAATTCGTAACGCCTCTTTGAGGCCTCCATCACCATCAGCGCTCCATAGGGAGTTACTTTTGAGGGTGGATTCGATAATAGAATTTACCGGGCCGATGGTATTATTTACCTCGTGGGCCATCATGCGGATCACTTTGCCGTATACATTCTTTTCGGCTTCAAGTATCTCCGCCGTCAGTTCCTGGATAATGACAAAACGCCGCGGAAATCCCCGGTCAACAAAGTGCGACTTTTGGATCTTAAATGTAGAAGCGCTACCTCGTTTAACTGTTTTTGCTTCGCCTGCCGGCAATTGGGCAATTTCCTTTAACAGGAGGTCGGTAAATGAGCTAATATCCTGCTTCAATACCTCTTTCTCTTTCAAACCCAATATCTCCTCAGCCTTTGGATTCAGCTGATGAATATGGTCGTCATAATCCAGAATGATGATACCGGCCGGCGAGGTATGAACCAATTTTTCCAGAAAAAAATGCTGCTGCTCTTGCGCCGTGCGCTCGTTCCTTAACTGATCCATCATTTGATTATAAACGTCTATGAGCTGGTCAACCTCGTATTTGCCGGTTGGTAAAAACTTAACATTAAAATCCTGATCCTTAATAGCCTCCACCCCATTCATCAGTAACTTTAAGGGGCGAATGAGCTGGATATAAAGATTTACTGCAATAATCACTGAGACTATAATAAAAGCCTCGGAAGCAATGAAGAGTATCTTATTTTCCTTGAACACAAAATAAGAAAGCACCAGGGCTACTAAGTGCAATATGGCTACAAATATGATGTACTTAGTCCTCAGCTTCATCGTAGGGTATCTGGTATTTATCAAGCCGCCTGTAAAGCGAACTGCGGGTTAGCCCAAGCGCTTTTGCCGCTCGAGAAACTTTATTTTGATGAAACTCCATAGCCTTTTTGATCATCTCCACTTCCATTGCTTCCAGCGTAATGGTACCTACCCCGGGCAACTGGGCATGGTTTTGCTTTACGCCTGATAGATCAAGCTGTGTACGGAAATCTTCAACGTCCAATTTATCTTTCCGGCTTACCAAAACAGAACGCTCCACAAGGTTCTTTAACTGCCTGATGTTGCCGGGTAAGGGTAACTGCTGCAGCCATTTCTGTGCGGCAGCGCTGATGGTTAAATTGGGCCGGTTATAGATCTCCTTTAAATTACTGATAAAATAATTGGCAAGCAAAGGTATATCCTTTGGCCTTTCCCTTAAAGCAGGCAGGTACACGGTGATTAAGTTGATGCGATATAGCAGATCCTCCCTAAAGGCTGATTTGGCCACCATATCGTTCAGATTTTTATTGGTGGCACATACCACGCGTACATCAACCGTTTTGGTGCGACTGCTGCCGAGCACTTCATAAGTGCGATCCTGAAGCACGCGTAGCAACTTTACCTGGCTACCCGCATCCAGATCGCCAATCTCGTCCAAAAAGATGGTCCCTTTATTAGCCATCTCAAAACGGCCCATCCTATCGAAACGGGCATCAGTAAAAGCGCCACGAATATGCCCAAACATTTCGCTCTCAAAAAGCGAGGTTGAAATACCACCCAGGTTAACTTTAATAAAAGGCTTATTGCGGCGCGTGCTATTCTGATGGATGGCCTCCGCGATCAACTCCTTACCTGTTCCACTTTCGCCCATAATCAGTACGGAAGCATCAGTGGAAGCCACGCGGCCGACGGTTTCCAGTATCTCCACCATCTTCGGGTCCTCACCGATGATGTGCTGAAAGTTATATTGCTTATCAAGCTGTTTACGTCCTTTGGGGCCGGATGACTGGCCCTTAAGCTCTATGGACGTTTTAACAGCCTGCAGCAGATGGTCGTTGTTCCATGGTTTGTTGATGAAATCTGCCGCGCCGAGCTTCATGCCCTTCACAGCAATATCAATGCTGCCCCAACCCGTAATCAGTATCACCGGAACATCTGCATCTATTTGCTTAATCTTTTCGAGCAGATGCAGTCCTTCTTTTCCTGATGTGTCCATCGAAAAATTAAGGTCGAGAATAATGAGTCGGGGGCATTGTTTTTTGATGATGTGCAGCGCCTCATCGGGTGCGGCAGCATCCTTAACCTCATAGCTCTCATTTTTCAACAACAAAACGAGCGAGGTTCTTACGGCAATATCATCATCAATAATCAATATCATAATTGGAGGTTAGGTTTCAATTATTCTTCGTGCAGGGCAACAGCAGGCAAAATGGCCGCTGCCTGTTTACCCGGATAGAGGGAACAAACCAGCACCAGCACATATATAAATAATATAGCTAATATAAGGGCAATAAGGTAAACTGAAGCAGGCAGATCAAACACATTTAGCAGCGGAAACTGTACCGCAAAAAAGGAGCCGACAAATAACGAAAACGTAGCCAGTATCAAGGCCTCTGCCACCAATTGGCCCGAAACCAGAGCTCCATTGGCACCCACAGCACGCCGCAAGCCTATCTCACCACGGCGGTTGTTGATATTATACCACAGCACACCGAACAATCCTAAAGCTACATTAACGATGAGGAAAGCAGCAACGATGCTTAAAATGGTAAGCGGCACCAGCATAAACTTGTTATAGCTTGCTTTCTTGACGGCCAGATGCTCAATCTCTATATTGGAGTTCTTCATGCTATTGGCCATTACTTTGTAAAGGCGACTCTCAAATGCTGCGTCGGTCCCTGGTGCAACTCTGATCAGTATACGGTTTAGCCAATGGTAGGCCGAGGTATCAAAACGCGCAAACATGGCTTTTTCGGCAGGCTTGTAGTCGCCCCAGAACTTCGTTTCTTCTACCACGCCAATTACTTTCGCCTTATTTTTAGGATCGCTGTCGTTGATATATTTACCAATAGCCGTAGCATTACCAAACGCTTCGCGAGCAAATAGCCTGTTGATTACCACAACGTGGCTTTTCATCGGTTCGTCACCTTTATTGTACCAGCGGCCCTCAACAATTTTCATCTTCAGCACCTTCTGGTAATGATCATCAACGGCAAAATAGTTAACGCCGGTTATTTTGTGGCCTTTTACACTGGCATCTGTACCGTTGGTGTATTCGCTAAAAGGCGTATTGTCGTTTGTGAAAGACACGTCCTCTATCTGCGGCAGCGACTTTAATTTTTGTCTTACTGTTTCATAAAACTGAACCAGCGAATCAGGACTATTGGTCTTAACTGCGTTGTTATAGTTAATGGTCCAAACCCTATCATATTGGAAGCCCATTGGCTTGTTATAGTTCTGCCAGGCGTATACCGCGAAGGTAAACACGGCAAAAATTACCAGGAACGAGATAAACATCTCGGAGATCAGTAAAAAGTTCTGTTTCTTTTTATTCCAGATCAACTTAAATAAATGCTTAAACATACTATTGTTGATTAAAGGTGAATAGTTATTGTGCTTTTAAAGCCGTTACGATCTTCAGCCTTGACATACGCCAGGCCGGATACACTCCCGACACCAAACCAAAAACCAGGCAAATGAGCATGGCATAAAACAGCACCGTAAAGTTTAAGGTAAGATCGAGATCTCTTATAAGGTTGGCATGATTGATCAAGCCAATGGCTATCTCAGAAAGCAATACCCCGATAAGTCCTCCTAAAAAAGTAAGGATCAGGTTTTCTACAATAAACTGGTAGACGAGTGTTTTGGACGAGGCCCCAAATGCTTTACGCACACCAATCTCTGACGAACGCTCCATAATGCGCGTAATATTAATATTAACCAGGTTAAGCGTAGGCAGCAGCATAACAAAAAGCACAAAGCCCGATAACATGTAGATAACCAACAAAAGGCCCGAACTTTTTTCGTTGCCGGTACGTACGTAGCTTTTCACATAAGGATCGGCATGGCTATAGATCTTGATAAAGTCCTTATTCTCCATGGGTAGCTTTTGTACCATATCCTCATATTCCTTTTGCATTTTGGGCACATCGGCACTGTTAGCTGCCAGCAGTATGCCGAAAAAGTTTCCTCTGTAACCTTTATTATCATTAAAGTTTGTTTTAGCAGCGGTATAGGGTAAATACATATCTGCATACATTTGGTAGGAAGTAACTGGCACCCCTTTGATCACACCGCAGATGTGATATTTTTCGTTATCAGCTTCAATATACTTGCCTACTACCGAGGGCACGTCACCGAAATATTCCTTTTTCAGTTCTTCGGTAATTACGGCAACATGTTCGCCACTACTGACCTGTTGTGGCGTAATAGCTTTGCCTTCAACAAAATCATATTCCAGAATATTCCAGTAATCAGCATTGGTGTACTTGTAGTTAACAACAATCTTCTTATTGTTAACATAAGTATTTGTAGCCTCGAAACCTGATGAAATACCCAGTTTAACCGGCGTTTTTAAGCTACCTGCGTAATGATCCAAAAAATAGTACGATACCGGACCTGCACTTACCGACTCCTTGCCATCCTCCTCCATACGAGTAACATATAAAGAGCGGTCGCGCTTTTTGTCGGGATATTTGTCGTTCACAACTTTGTCCATAAAGGCCGTGGCCACCATCAGAATGGTTAAGGTAAAGCTGATACCGAACAGGCTGATGAAAGTGAAAAACTTTCGCCTTTTGAGTACGGCTATGGCAATTTTAAAATAATTCCTAAGCATGATTTTAAGGTTTAATGCGGTCCTAAAAAACTTGTGATCCGTCGAATAGCCTTACCAGCCGGTGTGTTTTGTGGGCCATCGTTTCATCGTGAGTAACCATTACGATGGTGGTACCGTCCTTCTCGTTCAGGTTCATCAGTATCTCCATAATCTCATTGCCCATTGCGCTATCGAGGTTACCAGTTGGCTCGTCCGCCAGGATAATTTCCGGCTTGCCAACAATGGCTCTTGCTATCGCCACCCGCTGCCGCTGTCCGCCGGAGAGCTGTGTAGGAAAATGTTTCGTCCTGTTGCTGAGGCCAACCTTTTCGAGGGCCTCGTTAGCCAGTCGTCGGCGTTCTTTAGCGGAGGTACTGCGATACAACAATGGCAGTTCAACGTTATCAACCACTTGCAGGTCATTGATAAGATGGTAGCTCTGGAAAATAAAACCAAGCTTTTGATTACGAAATTTGGCCATTGCTTTGTCTGACAGATGGTCGGTACTCTGGTTGTCGATCTTCACGTGCCCTTTGGAGGGCGCATCCAGCAGGCCCATAATATTAAGCAGCGTACTCTTGCCACAACCGGACGGCCCCATGATGGATAAAAACTCACCCTTGCCAATGTTAAGGTTGATATTATTGAGTGCTAAGGTTTGGATGGTATCGGTACGATACACTTTTTCAATGTTTTGTAAGGTTATCATGATGATTGTTCTTTACTGAATGATAATTTATTAATAGGTTATTTTTTGTTTGTTCTCAAAATCATAGAGCGACAGGTAGCGCAATTGGTAATACGCTCCCCATAGATCGCGCAAGGCATTAATCAGATCGCGCTTGGCCTGGTCATTTTCCTGGAAAGCTATGCTTAGATCGGTGATGCTTAGATCGCCGAGCACATAACGTTCACGTGCAATTTTATACTTTTCGCCGGCAATACTATCAGCCTGGGCATTGGACGCGATCTGATCCTTCAGCATATTAAAAAGTGTTACCTGGGTAATGATTTGTTCCTTAAAGGTCTGTTTATCCTGCTCAACGGCATACTCGGTAAACTGCTCATTAGCCAGCGCCGTTTTAGTGCGCGATTTGGACCGGCCCCAGTCTAGCACTGGTATAGAAAATTGTAACTGCAACAGCTGCTGGTTTTGTGGCGAGTGATATACGTCCCAAACCGTACCGGCACTTTTTGAGTACCCCAGATTAGCTGTTAAGGTAGCAATTAATCCACTTTGCCCCTTGGCCTTGGCTACGTCGCGCTTTGCTTCGGCAACGCGGCGCACAAAAGCAATGGCGTCAGAACGGTTGGCAAAAGCTTCTTCCAGCACTCTATCCGGGCTAACCTCAATTTTTGTAATGTTTCCGGGCACGACCAATGATAGTGGCCCGTCATCATCGAAACCCATATAACTACGAAGCGTGAGCCCAGCTATTTCTATATTACGTTTGGCTACCCCAACTGCTTTTTGCCCGTTCAAGAGTTCTAATTGCAGTTGCAATATTTCGTTCCTGGCAATTTTACCCAACTCAAACTTGGTATTGGCAATACGCAGTATGTTCTCTGTATTATGGAGGTTGGTTTGGGCTATTTTAAGATTCACCTGAGCCAGCAGCAGGTCAAAAAAGTAACCTTCAACGCTAATGGCTATCTGCTCCTGCGATTCGATAAAGGCCTGTTTGCTCTCGTTGAACTTCAAGGGCTCAATGCGCTTGTCCCACTTTAAACTATTGTACTGAAACAGCGGCTGACTATAGCCAATAGCATACGGAACACCATTGTATAGGATATTATGGCGGTCGAAATCATCAAAGCGCTGCATTTGGGTAGTACCGTAAATAGTACCACCAGTTGCTGTTATAGTCTGACTAAAATCGAGCGTTAAGCTGGAATTGTCATTATGCACAGGCTGAAATAAGATGGTACCGTTGGGTTGTAATACCTGTGCGTAGGTTTTGGTATAGCCAGGCAAAACACCGCTTAATGATAACTGAGGCTGATAGTTTGATTTATAAGTGCGCCATTGCCAGTATTTGGTTTCCTTCACAGCAATAGCCTGCTTTGCCGCAATGGAGTTCTTTTTAGCCAGTGCGACCGCCTCCTGTAAAGTTAGTCTAATGGTATCCGGAGCCACAGCAGCCAAGGTTTTCAAGTGTAATAAAGCCAATAAAATTACAATAAGGTATTTCATGATCGTATGGCTTATTTGTCTTTAATGCTGAGCTCCTGCGAATTTTTGTAGTCGCTCATGTCGGAAGTGATCACTACATCGCCGGGCTTTAGTCCGCTGGTTATCTCCACAAAATCAAAATTGCTCAGGCCCACATGTACTCTGCGGCGTTCTGCCTTGTCACTGTTTACCACAAATACATCCTGGGTTTCAGGGCCTTTAAAAGCCGGCCCGTTGGCAACACGAACAACTTTGTTATGAGCAGCGGTTACAGGAAAAACATCAACTTTCATATTGGGGCGCAGTTGGGTATTGTTGCGCTCATCCAACTGTACGTCAAATGTCACAATTCCGTTTTGCACAGATGGGTAAACATTGGTGATTTGGCCCCGAAGCTGGGTATCATTGATGCGCACAACTACCGGCATGCCGTTATGCAGTTGCTCCAGATAACTATCGGCGATGGTTCCCTTCACTTTAAAACTGCTCAGATCTGCAATTCGGGCAAGCACGTCGCCCTCCTTTACCACTTCGCCAATATTCCGGTTTATATAGGTTATTACCCCGTTGCGGGTAGCTACTACATTAGCCAGTTTAAGTTTGCGCTCCAACTCACTGAGGTCATTCTGCTGAATTTCGGCTGCAATTTCGGCCTCCTTTTCTTCTACCCGCATGGTTTGCTGTTTATTGCGGATCTCGTTTTCCAGTTGCTTTTTCTCCAGCTGAGCCACCTGCAAATTCAGCTGAGCCTGCTCAATGCTTTCGCGTGTGCCGCCACCGGCTTTGTAAAGTCGCTTGGCGTTTTCAACGGCGTCTTGCAGATTGCCTATGCGGAGCTGTTTAATATCATTGTTTGATTTAATGTCGTAGAAACTTTTGTCCAGGTCGAGCTTTAGTTTAGTAATCTCGCTGCGTTTGGTTTCCAGCTGAAATTTGAGTTTGTTATACTCATTTTCCGTAGCGGCTTTATCCAGCACCAATAACGATTGGCCTGCTTTTACTTTAGAACCGGCATCGAGCAAAGCATTTTTTATAGAGGCATTAATAGGGCAGGTAATTACTTCTTCAAACTCAGGCAAAACTTCGCCGGTGGCGTTCAATGTATTTTCAACGTTGCCTGTTTCAACTACTGCTGTTGTGATTTCGGACCGTTTAATGGTTGACTTAAATACACTCCTTACCAACCATATACCCAAGCCAAGCGTTACGAGGCAGATGAGGACAATGAGGATGAGTTTTTTTCGTTTTTGTGACGATACTTCTTCTGTAATGATGGTATCCATGTTCAGGATGTTTTTTACCTATAGGTTTGCAAGGCACATACCAAACACAAGTTATTAACCTACAATACATTACGATTTTTATATTTTCAAAAAGTGCCCGATTCCGGACAAATATTTTGATTACGAACAGAAACTAAAGCTTATTACATTTGAGTACATTCAAAAGCAGAATTCCATGGAAATGTATCAACAAGCCGTTCAGTTAAGGGAGCGAAAAAGAGGCTTCCATCTCATTACTTCCGAAGTATTGCAGGCCATTCCACAGATCAGTGGGCTTAAAGCGGGTATGTGCCAGGTATTTATCATGCACACCTCGGCTTCGCTTACCATTAACGAAAACGCCGACCCAACCGTGCGGATGGACTTTGAAACATACTTTAACAAGGCCGTAAGGGAAAACGATGTCGATTACCGCCATGACGATGAAGGACCTGATGACATGCCTGCGCATATTAAATCATCGTTATTGGGTAGCTCGGTGATGATACCCATTAGAAATGGCCGTTTAGCTTTGGGCATGTGGCAAGGCATTTACCTTTGCGAACACCGTAACCACGGCGGCAACCGCAACTTAATGATCACCGTGTGGGGCGAATAATTTATACTGATTACAAATTGTGATCAAACTTCATTTCCTATACATAGCCTTATTAATTTAAGGTTGCGAACAGGCTGATAACCTCTGATCGTCATCAATAAAAACACTACCACCATGAATTGGAAAAACGAATTTACAGAAGCGCTTAAAATAGACTACCCTATTATACAGGCTCCCATGCTTGGCGTTACTACCCCTGCCATGGTGGCCGCGGTTGCCAATGAAGGTGGTTTGGGAGCCCTGCCTGTGGGCGGGCAATCACCGGAAAAAACACTTGAACTGATCAAACAAACCAGGGCACTAACCGATAAACCTTTTTCGGTTAATCTGTTTGCTCACCGCATACCCAAATATGATATTGAAAAGGCCAAACGCATGCAAGACTTTCTGGTAAAGTTATGTAAAGAAAATGGGATCAGCTTTGAGGTACAACCACTGGAAAGCTTCCGCTATCATGAATACCTGGAACAGATAGATGTGCTCATTAGTGAAAACATCCCTTATGTAAGTTTCACTTTTGATGTACTGGACGACGCAACTATTAAGCGGCTGAAGGAAAAGAATACGCTATTAATAGGTTCGGCGACAAGCGTTAAGGAAGCGATGGTACTGGAGCAGAAAGGTATTAAGATAGTAGTAGCACAGGGCATTGAAGCTGGGGGACATCGCGGATCATTTTTGAAGAACGAACCACTCCCGCTGGTAGGCCTATTTTCATTGGTACCTCAAATTTTAAAACATACCAAGCTGCCGGTAATTGCAGCGGGCGGCATTGGCGATGGTCATACCATCAAGGCAGCCTTTGATCTTGGTGCGATAGCGGTACAAGTGGGCACCGCCTTTATTGCCAGCCCCGAAAGTCTGGCCATCCCAGCATACAAACAAAAACTTAAAGAGGCGTTAGATACCGACAGCGTGTTAACACGGGCATTTTCGGGCAGATGGGCCAAAGGAATACCCAATAAACTAATGAGAGCCATTGAGGAATCGGGATTGGAAATATTGCCCTATCCTATCCAAAACAGCATTACAACAGCACTAAGAGCAGCGGCTCAAAAACAAAACAACAACGAGTTTACACAACAATGGGCCGGACAATTAGCTTATACCGCAGAAGCCATCCCAACTGCCGAAATATTCAAAAAGTTAGTCGCGCAGACCGAAGCACTGTTTCAATAATTTGGTGCCTCTTATATTCTTCATGCCCCCTTCGCAAAAGCTGTTCATTAACCGGAAATTGCGAAGGAGGTATAAAGAAATTAAAAACCGTCTTAATACACTTTTGAAAACTCCTTAGCCATCTCGTCGAGTTCGTGTTTGCTCAAAGTGGTTGAACCGTTTTCGATCACAATACGGTATCTGAAGGTGACCTTATCACCGCGATTCAGATGCAGGTTCTTAGCCGACTTTCCATTGGTAAATATTTTTTCGCCCAACGGGTTAGCTGCAAATAAACCGTACCCTCTTGCATGCCAAAAGGTCGGATAATTAGGATTATCCGGATGATCGATTATGGCTATGCAGACAGAATCGGCTCCTATTTTACCATAAACTTTGCACCATTTGCCGCGCGTACTCCAGGCCTCATTACCTTGCTTGCCTTCGCTGGTAAGGTAAGTACCGTTTGCAACCTTATCAGTGCCGCCTTTTACAACGGTTACGTTGCCTTTATTATCTGTGAACTTCTGATCTTCCGTAGCCGGTATCTGTAGTTCATGGGCCAGCCGCAAGCCAAGCAATCCATCTTTAGCATCTGTAAAAGTGACCTCCTTAACAGCTTTGAGCGTAGTAAAGCGATCAATGATGCGCTGATTGCCTGCGGCGCTAAACTGGTAGCGTGTGTCCTCATCAAGCAGTACCTCTTTCTGCTGATTGGTCCAGTTGGCATGGTATACCAATTTACCGGTTGTGCCGTTGGCCGTTTCTAAAATACGGTCGGTTCTCACCCAGCCGTAGAGATGCTTTTTATCCTGGGCAATGGCGTAAGAGTTATTCCAGAAATCCAGTCCGTTCACATTTTCATACGTAAACCAGATCCCCATGTGGTGCGGATGATCTGTCGGCTCGCCTGGCCTTGGTTCCAACGGAAAACCGCGGGTAACCGGAACGCCGGCAGCATCACGAACGGGATAAAGTACCGGCTTCTCCAACGAGTCGGGATAGATGAAACTGGTGAACGGTTTATCACCGGCGTAAACATCAATTCTTTTTTTATCAGGTGATTTTACCAATTTTATCTTCTCCGGTGTTTGGGCATAGGTGCTTATAGCGGCCGCAAGTAACAATAAAGACAATAAATTCCCTTTAAATTTCATCGCTGTTAATACTTAAATGGTTTACCGTTGGCCATCACTTCCTGTGTTGCTTCATTAAAAGTTGCTTTTGCTCCGGTATGTACGGCAGCATTGGTCATAATATTGGCGATGGAATGGCTGTAGCCCGCCTCAACCGGTGCATGTGGCTGCTTACGGCTCCGTACACATTCCATCCAGTTACGCACATGGTTTGAAGTCAGTACGTCTCCACCCGTATTAGCTGATGCAACTACTTTTTCATCATTGGGCAATGTCAATTCCGGAAGCAAATTAGCGTGCATACCCATAACCGAGGCCATTTTTTCCGTTAAGCCGCCCTTGGGCGAAACTTTATTGGTGTTGAGATTAAGCTCACCGCCATTGGAGTAATAGATTTCGGCCGGATTTTCGTCGCCATTGTGCATTCTCGAAGCAAAGGTTACCTGGAATCCCTGAGATGGATCCTTGAGCGGTCCGTAATCAAACACGGCCGTTATGGTATCCCAGTTTCTGCGGCCGTCTTTCCATACGTAAATACCACCGTTGGCTACTACGCTACGCGGATGCTTTAGTCCGCTAAACCAGTGTACGGTATCTATCTGGTGGCTCATCCATTGTCCAGGCAGGCCAGACGAATATGGCCAGAACAAGCGGTACTCAAGGTATTTGCGTGGGTCGAAATTCTCATAAGGCCGGTTCATAATGAAACGTTTCCAATCGGTGTCCTGCTCCTTTAACTGGGCAACAAGCTCGGGCCTGCGCCATCTTCCTGGCTGGTTTACGTTCCAGGTCAGTTCAACCATCGTTATCGGTCCAAATTTGCCGGAGTTGATAAACTCATAAGCGGCATGGTAATTAGCCCCGCTACGGCGCTGCGATCCAATCTGCACAATCCGTCCCGAAGCCTTCACGGCCTTGAATGCAGCCTTGTTATCGTCCATGGTTTCGGCAAAGGGCTTTTCCACATAGGCGTCGCAGCCTGCGTTTACGGCTTCGATAGTATGTAAAGCATGCTGAAAATCAGCAGTGCTGATGAAAACTGCATCTACAAGTTTCTTATTATAAAGCTCGTCGTTATTACGGCAGGCCACAATATCATGCCCCATTTTTTGTTTCCAGGCGGCAACACCTTCTTCCCTCCTTTTGTTCCAGATATCAGAAACAGCAACCACATCAAAGTTGAGTTCTTTGTAATGATTCATAAAACTGGGCATGTGAGAGTTTCTATGACGATCGGAAAAACCGACTACCCCCACCCTTACACGGTCATTTGCACCCATAATGCGGCGATAACTCTGGGCAGACCAGCCTGTTTTTGAAACAACAAGGCCAGCACCCAACAAGGCACTCTGCTGAATAAACTTTCGACGAGAATTCTTCATAAATAAATAGGTTTATAATGGTTTTGAATGGTTAGCTCAAATATTAATTCCAATATACAAAGTGTTTGATAGCTACAAAACAGGTTTTGAAAATTTAAATAGCTTTTAAAGCCAACGTTTTATCCTACGTTTTTTACAATTTTTATTAACGCTTTTCTGTGTACCTTTGCACCTGTTTTTTTAATATACTATATCGATGCTTAAAAGAGTAGTTGTAACGGGCCTGGGCGCCTTAACACCTATCGGAAACAATGTAGAAACATTCTGGAAAAATGCCATTGCCGGTAAAAGCGGCGCTGGCAGAATCACTCATTTTGATCCCTCGCTTTTCCGGTCACAAGTAGCGTGTGAGCTTAAGGACTTTAATGCTACTGCTTATCTTGACAAACACGATATTAAACGTACCGACCCCTATACGCAATACGCATTGGTAGCTACTGATGAGGCTATCAAAGACTCCGGGTTTGATTTTAACACGATGGACCCATTTGATGTGGGCGTAATCTGGGGTTCCAGCCAGGGTGGCACTACTACCTACGAGGAGCAAACTACCGGCTATGTAACTGGCGACGGCCATCCACGGTTTAACCCTTTCTTTGTACCCAAGTACCTCATCAATATGGCGTCTGGTATGATCTCATTGCGCAACGGCTTCAGGGGGATTAATTATGCGCCGGTGTCAGCTTGTGCTACGGGCAACACCGCTATCATGGATGCATTTAACTACATCAGGCTGGGCAAAGCAAAGATCATGGTTACTGGTGGATCAGAGGCTCCTATTACCCCGGCCTCCTTTGGCGGGTTTAGTGTGATGAAGGCTATGTCGCACCGAAATGATGATCCGACACATGCATCAAGACCGTTTGACATAGAACGTGATGGTTTTGTAATGGGCGAAGGCGCCGGAGCACTCATCCTGGAAGAATATGAACACGCGGTGGCAAGAGGCGCTAAAATTTATGGAGAAGTTTTAGGCGCAGCAATGACGGCTGACGCCTACCACATGACCGCCACTCATCCAGAAGGCATAGGTGCATTAAAAGCCATGGAACTCGCACTGGATGAGGCACGCATTACGGTTGACGATCTAAACTATCTGAACATGCACGCTACTTCTACTCCTGTAGGAGATCTGTCGGAGGCTAACGCGGTAGCGGCTTTAACCAAAAACGAGCAAAAACAGCTCAAACTAAGCGCCACCAAATCCATGACGGGGCATTTACTGGGTGCGGCCGGTGCAATAGAGGCGATTTTGTCTATTCTTGCCGTAAAAAACAATATTATTCCCCCTACCATCAACACCACGGTGCTCGATCCTCATATTCCAACAAATCTGGATATTGTTTTGAAGGATGCGATAGATTATGAAGTCAAGTATGCTATGAGCAACACCTTTGGCTTTGGCGGTCATAACGGCATTACTGTTTTCGGTAAAATATAGGGCTAAAAATACAGCTGCACCATTTTTTGCCAGTGCCGGGGCTTGTGCGCCTCGCCCTCCCATATAAAGAGGTCGTGGTAAATATCTTTAGATGAGAGGATAGAACTGAATTCCACATTGTTGGGCAAAAAGGCATCAGTTTCGCCTATCGCCAATATAATATCGAGCGACCTGATCTGGAAAAGCATGCGCTGATCTTCCAGGTTGCCCATATAATGAGAAGGCATATTGAGGTATACCTTTTCGTCTTCATAACCATCAAAAAGATCACGGAAAAACTGGAGGGTGAGGGTTAGGTCATAGCGTCCGCTCATGCCTACCACTTTAACAAACTCGGCAGGATATTTAAGCACCAGGTTTACCGCGTGATAAGCCCCCATGCTGCAACCTGCTACTATAATATCATCAGCATTGTGTTCCCTGATGAAGGGAACGAGTTCTTCGATAATATAGTCCTCATATTGAAGATGCCGGATAATACGTCGTGCCGGTTCAATATCGGTGTTATAAAAGCTTTCCGCATCTATGCTGTCAACGCAAAAGATCTGCAGTTTACCCTCGTCGATCTTTTTTTCCAGCGCGCCTATTACGCCCCAGTTCTCATAGTCAAAGAATCTGGCCGTGCGGGTGGGGAAAAAAATAACAGGCTTACCGCGATCCCCGAAAACCAGAAGCTCCATGTCGCGCTGCAGGCAACCGCTGAACCATTTATGATATACTCTATTCATTCCGGAGGCTGATCTATTGTTATATCCTCTCAGGAAAGATCAGCACCGAATATGAAGTTAAAATCAATAAAGTATTAATGATTAACTCTGATCCGATTACCAACTACCTGTTTCCACAACTGGTACCCTTTATCGCTTAAATGCAAACCATCGCCAGCAAAGTATTCCTTTTTAGGCTTACCGTGTGCATCGAGCATGTCTCTAAAAATATTAATAAAACGCCAGTTGTTATCGAGTTTGATGATTTCGTTTTCAATTAAATTATTGGTGTACTTAAATTGATCAGCCTTGTGCCACCTGTCCAAACTGGGTTTTAATGAAATATAATAAACCGGAATTTCACCAAAACGGGCAGCCACTTTAACCATTAGCTGCTGAAAAAATATAAACACCTCTTCAGGATGGCGCCCATCACCCAGATCGTTATCCCCCGCGTATATAATAAGCTGTTTAGGATTATATGGGGTCATGATCCTTTCAAAAAACCAAACACAAGCGGCTAGCGTTGAGCCACCAAAACCAAGGTTAAGGGGCTTCAAGTCGGCAAAATCCTGATAAAGGGTTTCCCATAACCGTATGGTCGAACTACCGTAAAAAATTGTTTCCGGATCATAATGAATCTTAAATCTATCTTTTTCCAGACGTTTTACTTCATCCTCGTACCAATACATACTTTCTTCAGACAGATTTAACTTTTAATAACCAATTATTTCGCAACTGCAACATACTTCATTCCAAGAATTCCTACCATAATGAGGAACATAAAGAAGCCTTCCGCAAAAGTAATTTTCTGATTTAAAAAAGTCATTTCCGAAACTTTAATTAATATTAAAGTAACAGCGGTCCACACGGCATAAGCGGTAGCGGTAGGCACCTGCTTTATAGCAAGCGAAAAGAAATAAATATTGCCCACACCAAATATGATGTATCCTACAAACGGCACCAATATGGGCAAACCCGCATGCGGATCGTAAAACGTGTTCCAGCGCAGTGTTTTAAGTTGGGCAAACTTCATGAACTTTAACGAGAAAGTCCACGCTGCCTCAAACGCGGCAGCGATAATTAAATATATCCAGGCCAATGTTTAAAAATTATTGTAATATCTCACTTTCTTCCCTCACCTCCAAATGAGATAAGGCTTTGTGATTGGAAGTGTTTTGTGGCCGAAGATATTTTTTGAGCCAGGGCCAGGAAATACTATCAAGCAGTTTGAGTCTTACATCATAGTACCCTTTAAACCAGGAATATTTAAGCAGCTTTTTTTCGTCAAAACGTTTTACCGAAAAGGCGTGCTGCATAAAGTAGTCGCGTGGGTAATCATAGTATAGACCCCAGTTTTCGGGCTTGTCCCCAGGAGCATGGCCAGGATCATATACGGTACCGAAAAGATAATCCCAAATGGCAAACTTAGTAGAAAAGTTAGCATGAAACACCTCTCTGTAATTAGCATGGTGCCACAAATGCAGCTCGGGCGAATTAATGAGATATTTGAGCTTACCTAACTTAACCTTCACGTTGGCATGAATAAACATTCCGAAAACGGCGTCTAACAGCGCCTTAATCGGTACCACAACCGGGTTTGCGCCTAACAGGATAATTGGCGCAAATTCAATGGTCTGGTTAATGACAATTTCCACAATATGCGAACGCGAACCGGCTAAGAAATCAACTTCCTTGCCAGAGTGGTGAGCCTCATGGATGCGCCAAAAGAATTTGTTGGAGTGCTGAAAGCGATGGAAGAGGTAGATATAAAGATCATGCGTAATCAAAAAAAACAATACCTGCGCGGTAATGGACCAATGGCTCACAAAGTTAAAATGCGACCAGTCAAAGTGAGTTTTTAAAGGTTCAATAATGTAATCAAATATCAGGATCTTTAAAAAGTAGCTTTGGATGATGGTGTACCATACCAAATCAATCCAAAAGCCCTCCCTGAAAAAGGGAAGGCCTTTACGATATGGCGAAATACGCTCCCAGGCTATAATAAATGCGGCCCAGGTAAATAAAATGATGGTAGTTATGGTTACTACTTTCTCTTGAGACATTATTTGCTTAACAGTTTGTCTTTAAACTCGTCGCTGATATTTACGCGCAGACGCTTCATCGGCATCAGCTCAGAATCGTAAACTTTTTTGATACCGTCGCCTGCAGCAGTTTCAACATCGCGAATATCGCGAACTAAACGCTGAAAACCTTGCGGTTCAACAGAAGCGGCATGATCTGATCCCCACATTGCCCTGTCGAGCGTAAAATGGCGCTCTACAAAAGTTGCGCCCATAGCAACTGCGGCTACGGTTGTGGCCAACCCGGTCTCGTGTCCTGAATAGCCAATTGGAATTCCAGGATATTTATTCCCCAGAGTATGGATCATGTTAAGGTTCAGCTCTTCTGGCTTACAAGGATATGCTGATGTTGAATGCGCAATAAACAAAGGATAATCCGGACTAAAGGCATTGATAAAGGCCATCGCATTTTCAATTTCCTTCATGGTTGACATACCGGTTGACAACATCAACGGACGACCAGTTTCCAGTACTCGTTCAATCAGCTCAAAATCGGTAAGCGAGGCTGACGCGAGCTTATAGATCACCGTATCAAATTGCTCCATAAAATCAACCGAAGGTGCGTCCCATACAGACACAAACCAGTCGATACCGAACTTTTTACAGTATTGATCAATAGCAGCGTACTCGGCTATGCCAAATTCGGTCTTTCTTTTGTAGTCGATGTAGGTCATGCGGCCCCATGGCGTATCGCGCATTACTTCCCACTGATCTTTTGGAACACAGATCTCCGGCGTGCGTTTCTGAAACTTTACCGCATCAACCTTCGCTGCCACAGCCTCATCAATCAGCTGTTTGGCAATTTCCAGCGAGCCGTTATGGTTTATACCGATCTCGGCAATTACATAAGACGGTTGCCCGATGCCTATTTTGCGGCCATTCTTTAAGGTAATAAAGCCGTCCTTTATATGTTGAGCCACTGATGCTGACTGCCCTGACTCCGTTTGGGCCTCGATGATCAGTTCAGCCACTTCGCGGAAACAGCCCTCGCCGCCTTTAAGTTCACAGATATAATCTACCTGCGCTTTTATACCAGGTAAGGCATCGGCCGGGCAAGCGGTAAAGCCAACCAGTTTCATTACTTCCTGGTCGTTGTAGTCGTCGCCTATGTAGGCAATTTGTTCCGCTTGCAGGCCTAAGCGTTCTTTGATTTCGGCCAGTACCGCCGGTTTGTTTTTAGCCAGCAGGTGTACTTCTGCTATCTTCAGCTTTTCTGCACGGGTAACTACCGAAGGTGACTTTTCACCAGTGATAATTGCAGTTTCTACGCCGATCAGATTTCTCAAACGTTCAACACCCATTCCGTCGCGGATGTTAAATTGCTTAAGATGCTCGCCTTCTGCGCCGTAATACACGCCGCCGTCTGTTAAAACACCATCACAATCTGTGATGAGCAGTTTAACCTGTGATGCTTTTTGGGTTAAAATATTTTTCATAGTTCCGCTTTTTTGCGTTCTCAAATTGCAGTCCATCCGCCGTCAACAACCAGATTAGCGCCTGTCATATAGGCTGAAGCTTCACTGGCTAAAAATACCAGCGCGCCCTGGTAATCAGACGCGGCCGCCATGCGGCCCAATAATGTTTTTGCTGAATAATTATTAATAAAAAATTCGTTCTGTCCGTTTTCAACACCCCCGGGCGACAATGTGTTCACCCTCACACCCTTATTACCCCAGTAAGCAGCCAGGAAACGAGTAAAATTGACAATAGCTCCCTTGGTTACCGGGTAAGCCGGCGACTTATAAAAAGTTTGCTGGCCACATTCATTACGGTAAATAGTTTGATCCGGCCCTACCATACCGTAGGTTGAGGCAATATTAATAATACTACCTGCGCCCTGTTGCGCCATCACCGCACCAAAAACCTGCGAACACAGGAATACACCTGTCACATTAACATCCAGCGATTTCTGGAAGCTATCCAGCGGATAATTCTCAAAAGCCGACAGATCTTTTGCCAGAGCCGGGTTTTCAAACATATCATTGATGGCGGCATTGTTTACCAGCACATCAATGGTCTCGTACTTGCTTAAAATAGTGCCACACGCTTTAATCAACGACGGTTTGCTGGTAACATCTACACCTACGCCCATGTGCTGTTCACCTAACTCACGGGCAAAGGCTACAGCCTGCTCCTGGTTTACATCAACCACAACCACATTAGCGCCGGCTGCGGCGAGGGCTTCGCAATGTTTGCGCCCTATGAGCCCCAACGCGCCTGTTACAATGGCAGTCTTCTGTTCCAGTGAAAATAACTCCGTCACCATTAGCTTGCTACTGTATTTTTAGGTTTGATATTGTAGTCGCTCACCTTACGGAAAACAGCTTCCAACGCCTCTCCTCTTAAATATTTCTTCACGTCGCCGCTTTCGATAGCCTCTTTCATAATTGGCATTACATCACGGTAAGCAGAAAGCGTATAACGGATGTCCTCGTCAGAATGGCTGAAACACATGTTATGGAAACCAGCCCACAATACGCCTCGTTTAATCATTTCCTGCTGCATCAGTGCTTTCACCTCCAATCCGTTTCCGGCTTCTGGTGTAAAGGTTACCATAGAGCGGCAGTTATAACCTATGCAACGGGTATATTTATCCATGCCAAATTCAATGGCGATCTGGTTATAACCGTCTTTCAGGAGGGCACCTTTTTCGTCGAGATATTGAGGTACGTTTTTATCCCTCAGCTCATTTATGGTCGCCTTGCAAGCAGCCAGTGATAAAGCCTCACCGCCGAAAGTGGTATAACTGAATACTTGCGAGTTAAGGAGTTCCATTACATCAGAACGTCCGGTTAGAAAAGCGATAGGCATACCGTTAGCGCAAGCTTTTGAATAAACGGCGAGATCTGGCGTTACGCCGAAATACTCCTGCGCGCCACCTACGGCAATGCGGAAACCGGTCCACATCTCATCAAAGATCAGCAGCGTACCGTTTTCTTTACATACTTGAGCAAGCTCCTCTAAAAAGCCCGGAGCCGGCGCTTCAAAAATGAAGGGTTCAAGGATCAACGCAGCAACAGTTTCATCCAACGCAGCTTTGATCGACTCAATATTGTTATACTCAAAGGTAAAGGTCATATCCTGGATAACACCGGGTATACCGGCATTACGGCTGGTAATGCCGATATACCAATCGTGCCAGCCATGATAGCCGCAGCAAAATATTTTATCCCGGCCGGTATATGCCCTTGCCAAGCGAACAGCTGCCGAACAAACATCAGCGCCGGTTTTAGCGATCTTCACTGCTTCGGCGTTAGGAATAACTTCTTGTAAGAGTTCTGACACTTCTACTTCCAGCGGGTGCATCATGGAGAAAGTTATGCCGTCTTCCAACTGGGCCTTAATGGCTTCGTCAACTACCGGGTAAGCATAACCCAATGAGACAGGGCCGATAGCGGCATTAAAATCGATATATTCATTTCCATCAACATCCCATACGTGCGAACCTTTACCTTTTACCAGGTATTTAGGTGCAGCACCATTGGTAAACTGGCCAGGGCCCTTTGCCAGGGTTTGGGTTACCGGTTTCTGCACTTTAAGTGCACGTTCATACAATTTATCTGATTCGGTGATGTCAGGATAGTTTACGTTAAATGCAATTTTATTAGGCATGGTGAACAGTTTTTATTACTCTGCAAATTCGGGTTTAGCCACTTCGGGCTGTATATGTTTGGTTTGATAACCGAGTATGGTTTCAGCAACCTGCTTGCCGGTAAAACCTTCGTGCTCTAGTACAGCCGGTAACAAGGCAGGCTTAAACCATTTCTCTTTTAATGCAAAAGGCAATACGTTGGCAGTTTTCTGATGCTTCAAAAGCACCTCGGCCACTATGGTATATAAACCACCGGTAAGGAAGTGATCTTCCAGCGTTACAACAAGCTTGGTTGCCGTAGCGGCCAGGATAGCCTGCTCATCTACCGGTTTAAGGCTGCGCATATTAATGAGGCCTACAGATAAGCCTTCGGCTTTTAGTATTTCTGTAGCTACAAGCGCCTGCTCAAACAGCAAACCGTAGGTGAGTATGGTAACATCGGTACCCTGTGATATTATTTCGGCTTTGCCAATTTCAAATGGCTCGTGCACGTAACCTGTTTGACGGGTGTTTACCCTTATATAAGCAGGCTGCGGAGATGCCCAAACGGTCGGCAACATTTTAACCATATCATCCTCGTCGGCCGGGGCAAACACCGTTACGTTGGGGATACCACGCATAATGGAAACATCCTCAATAGCCTGGTGCGTTGGCCCGTTGGCGTCAGAGAGCAGGCCCGGAATAAAGGCGCTCAGTTTAACAGGCAGCGACGGAATACCGGCATCGGTACGTACAAACTCAAACGCCCGCATAGATAAAAACGAAGCCAGGGCATGCACAACCGGTATGCGGCCACGGAGGGCCAGCCCTGCTGCGGCGCCAATCATCGTTTGCTCGGTAATGCCGGTATCTATAAAGCGGCCTCCCATCAGTTGGGGTAACTTTCTGATCAACGCGCGATTCTCGGCTGTCATTACGATGAAACGTTCATCTGCAAGCGCTAATTCGGTCAATAATTCTTCGTATGACATATTATCTTACCACTAAAGTTTCTGATGTTAATTGAGTTTGATGTTCGCCGTGCAGCTCCAGCAATAGCTGGCTTACCTCTTCGGTAGTGAAGTTACAGAACCACCTGTCTGCGCGTCTTTCAATGCTTGGTAAACCTTTACCACGTACAGTATCAGCGATAACCACGTTCAGTTTACCTTGTTGAAAGGGATACTTTTGAAAGGTTTGGTGCAATTCGTCAAAGCTGTGACCATTGATACGGTTTACAGCAGCCCCAAAAGCGGTAAACTTATCGTGCAACGGTTCGAGCGGAATCAGTTCTTCCGTAGGCATATTGGCCTGGAAGTGGTTACGATCAACCACAAAAATGAGATTATCCAGTTTATAAGCATTCGCTACCAGCATGGCTTCCCAGCATGAGCCCTCGTTAAGCTCGCCATCACCTAAAATACAGATCACCTTATTGGCTCCTCCCCTGATCTTAATATCAAGCGCAACGCCAATGGCCACAGAAGGCAAATGGCCCAGCGATCCTGAATGAAACTCAATCCCTGGGATCTTGGTATTGGGGTGCCAGTAAATATAGTCATCAATAGAAAGATGGTTTTTAAGGCGCTCGGGGTCCATCAGGCCCAATTCGGCAAAGGTGCCGTAAAGCGCAGGCACATCATGGCCCTTGGACAAAAAGAGATAATCACGATCGGGATCATCCAGGTTATCTTTGTTAATGTTCAGAAATTCTGAATAAAGATAAACGATCAGGTCAACCGCCGATAGCGATGCTCCAGTGAAGCATCCCCCTCCGGTTGACATCTTCACGATATGTTCACGCACCTTTAGGGCAGTTGCCTCAAGCTGATGAAAATTTGGTTGAACAACAGACATTAATTGATTTTTTTATTGATATAAAATGAATCAGCCGTCACTTAACTTACTGTTCGGGTTTGGTCGGCCGATATTGTTTTTAATTCTTCGAGGTGGTTTCTATACCAGTTTACACCAGCGTATTCGGCATTTATATTATAAATTTCTGGTTTATCATTTAACAGATCAACGATATCCTGGCACGAAAAGTCGGCCTTTAGCGGGTACAGTTCCTCGTACACCTTTTTGATAAACTGGTAATCGGCTGCGTAATCAATAGTGAACCGGTGCGACATAGAGTAATCCAGCCCGGTACCCCAGGTAACATTTCCGATCCTGAACTTATCAGGATTCTCCCATATATAAGGTGTTGTATGTTCCCGTTCGAGCAATCGGTGCGCCTCTTCATAGGTCCTGGTTAAACAGGCCATGCTCATAATCTCCACATCGTTTCCATCAGGCCAGGTAGCAGGATGCAGGTTACTTACATAGTCAAATTCGTCCTGATGAGCAAAAAAGTAGTCAAGAGCCTGGTCTACTGCCCGCGGGTCAATAAGCGGGCAATCAGAAGGTATTTTGAGCACCACATCGGCGTTATATTTTACCGCGGCAAGGTAATGCCTCTCGAGGAGGTTGTTTTCGCTGCCGCGGAAGCATGGTATAGCTATCCGGGCGGCTTCCTGCTCTATAATATCATCCGCTGCATTGACAGATGTGGCTATAACTAGTCTTACGGGATGTTTAACGAAACGCAGACGCTCGATCATCCGGTGTAAAAGCGATTGACCAAGAATGGGCATCATTACCTTTCCGGGTAATCTGCTTGAGCCCACACGGGCCTGGATTACAATAAGTACATTAGGGGCTATGGACATGGATTATTTTCTATAATGCTACTTCTTCCTCTTCCTGCTCTGCTACTGTTGGGTATCTGAAGTATTTCAAGAAATCTGCTTTGTCACCCCGGAACTCGATATAACTACGGCAAATACCAGCGATATTCGCCGCGGAGGTGCCATTGTTTTGTACGGGCATCTGCTTATAAAGCGTATCAACATCAAACCACGAATGAACTTTTTTGCCCAATGCTATACCTACATAAACTACTGTAGAATATTGCGTGATGAGCTCATCGCAATTGGCGATCATCTCATTAGTATTGCCCGAGTGGAATATTAAGGTGTCCGCCGGTGCATACTGTCTGATCTCGCGTTGTGCGCGTTCAAAGTTCTCGTTGGGGTGAAGTTTAAAAAGGAGCCTTCGTCCGCGGGCAATCCTTACGGCTTCCTTAATAAAGTCACGTCGATTTTCATACCGGTATGTCTCGCGCATATCAGTAGTGGCCACCATTACATAATTATGGTATGGAAAGTTATTTACAGCAAACTTTTGAAGGTTGTCATAATTTGGAATGCCGGTTACCACAATTTTCTCCGCATCCGTGCCCATACGGGATAAGTGTTCTTTATAGCCGGGCGACGCCGCGCAATAAATGTCGCATATATTAGTGGAACCATTAAGTGAGGTGTTGCCACTTAAATAAATGGGCAGATCAAGCGATTTTACAATCCGGCTCACAAAAGTCATTGGGTCTATCATTCCCTCCTGCACCCAGATGGTCTTATTATTTCGCATCCGGTCCGGAACGATCATATCCGAACAATAAACCACCAGATCGTATTTGTTAAGCCGCGCCTGATAGTCAATCCTCAGATTATTATCCCTTAAATAGCGTTCGGCATTTTCCTTAAACTGACCGGCAAGTATAGTAGAATTAAGCAGCGAAGTATTTTTGATCAGGAAATTAATAAGACCCGAATCTGCAAAGTATTGACTAAACCAGCAATCGTAGTCTGGCAGCTGCATGGAAATCTGATGCATCTGCGATGTTTGATTGATGGAACCTGTTATAAATAGAACCTTCTTCCTCATACTTCGTTCAGGTTTAATCCGCAGTAAACATAAAAAATACCCGTTTCGCTTAATATGTCAAATATTAAATTTCACGAATATTTAATATTTTCTTTATCCCAGCAGCGCAAAACGCCAGGCAAATGTTAGGATAAAGTTAAATAAAGAAGGAAGGATTACAAGACCTTTAATCTCTTTTTAATATCAGGAAGTAAAGAATACAGAATCTATTCAATATTATTAACTTTTAAATATTCAATATTTATTAACTGTTAATTAAAGAAGAGGGATTTGAGCGGTTCTAGCTCAATTAGCTACCACGGTGTAGGAGACCTGATCGGCTGTGAGGAAGTTTCTTAAACGTACCAGATTATCTGTATTAATAAGGTCAACGCCGCATTGCAACAGCTGGCGCCACACGATTTTATTATCAGGAGAGGCCCACAAACGCACCTTTGCACCGCAATGATGAGCCATGCGCACGTAGGCACAAAGTTTTTGCTTTTCTTGCGTGGATAACATACCTGTGCCCTTCCATTTTAGCAACTTGGAATATTTGCAGCTGGCCATGCTAAACATATTTTGTTTATCGCTGGTGTCGCGTGTAATCTTTCTCAGGTCTTCGTCGATAAAGGCTAGTCTGTCCTTATCCCCTTTTAACATATCATAAGGCTTATGTCCAGACAGCACTACGCGAACGGGCCGCATAACCAGTCTTCCATCCTTATAGCCTGAAAGCAGTGACCTGTATTTTTCGAGCAAAGGTTTAAGCGCAGCATAGGTTTTATTAGCATCTGATTTAATGTCGATCATCAAAGTAACCGGATTATCATATCCCTGGTATACCTTACCGTCGTTTTGGTTCACATAATCATACAAAGGCTTCAGGTACAATTTTTCTAATGTGCGATGATGATTAATAACCGGAAACAAATGTGTTACCACTAACTGCCCCTTATGCAGATAAACATCGGCTTCCACATTGGTATAACCGTTGTTAAGGGCGTCAAAAAGGGGATGCTTGTGCCAATAGTCATTATGTGCAAATCCATTCAACAGCGGAACACACTGGGCCGACGCTGGTAGTTTAAATAGCAGGGAAAGGGCAGTAATAAGAATAATACTGAAAGGCTTTACACGAAGCAGGGGTATCAATCGCATACCAAGTCTCTTTTGTTTAACTCAAAAATAAAAGTCCGATTATAGAAATTCATTAACTCATTATTAAAAAATCATTAGAATGTAATAATTTCCTTTATACTGACTTAACACCCTTGGGTATACGAATTAACTGTTTTACAGTTACATTTATTTACACATATTGGAACAAAAAAGTACTCAATCGTACTTTATCGACACGATAGTTAACTATAAATTAAAAACAATAGCAAAAGATTATCTAACTGAACGAATTCTATAGTTTGAGCGCCGCTTGTTAAAAGCTGGTAGGTTTATCCAATTTAAATAGTGATAATCGTTAGTTGTGCAATATGTCCATCAATTCTCAATAAATGCAGTAACAGCCGCTATTGCAACCAGTATGGCCAGCACTGTCAGCACATACATCATTGTTCCTTTTTGGCGGCTTGGCGTCGGCTGACGCTTTTGCAAGTGCGATTCAATTGATACATTCTTTCTCACCTCAGAAAATATTCTGTTCTTCAAAAATTCCCGTTCCGGATAACTTAGTGTTGAAATATGACCATGGTCGTCTTCAAATAGACTATACCACGTTCTAGCACTGCACTCGTCGGATGGCACGTGCTGTGGAAGCAATGTATTAAGAGAAATATTTAAAACATGTGTAGTCATTACTGATATAAAAAAAATTAAACTGCGTAAAGTCTTTTAACAGCATTAGTTTGTTAGAAGATTTTAATTGATAATGTTCCTGCCGCGTTCAAAACGCCGTCCTGTAGCCATTAGATGATTTATCTGGTGGCAGCGCAAATCGGTCTATTGTTTGGGGATGCCCATCCTTTTCCATAATTTATGTTGGAGGCGGTCAATAACATGGTATCGGGTAAAGGCCAATAAATTAGCAGCAAGAACGGTTCGCTCATCAATTTCCCTTCTTTGCTGCCAAATACTGGTAAATACCTGCTGTACAATTTCAGCCGCGGCTTCTGTGCACCTTACGCGTTTAAAGGCAGCATCATATAATTTGCTCCAGTAACGATTATAAATTTCTTCGAATGCAGAACTATCGTCATGCCGCTTTAGCAATTTCAACAATTCAAAATCAGATTTCTTACTACGATCTCTCATAGTTGGTCAAGGGTTAAATAGTTATCAATTGGGTTCCTCCTAAAATCAGCAAAAGAATTCTAAATCGCAACCAGGTGGTGACATTTGACAACATGGCAAAGAAATTGGAATTATGCCATTTATTTTCTAAATATGCAATCGATTGCCGATTATTAATCCACACAAACCCATTATGAAAAAAACGCTGAACCTGCTTACTGTAGCTATTCTTATTTTAACATCCTCCTACAAACCTGCCCCCAAATACCAGTACAAATTTCAGAACCCCTCATTGCCTATTGAGCAAAGGGTTAACGACCTGGTATCGCGGTTAACGCTGGAAGAAAAGGTTAAACAAATGCTTAATTCTGCGCCAGCGATAGCGCGCCTCGGTATCCCCGCCTATAACTGGTGGAACGAAAGCCTGCACGGTGTGGCCCGTACACCTTTTAATGTTACCGTGTACCCACAGGCTATTGCCATGGCAGCAACGTTCGACCCGACTTCATTGCATACCATGGCGGAATATACGGCAGAGGAAGGCCGCGCCATTTATAATGAGAGCCAACGAACCGGCCACACCGGCATATACCTTGGACTTACCTACTGGACGCCCAACATTAACATTTTCAGAGATCCGCGCTGGGGCCGTGGGCAGGAGACTTATGGTGAAGACCCCTATCTTACCGCAACTATGGGTAAGGCCTTTGTTACGGGCCTGCAAGGTAATGACCCCAAATATCTTAAAGCAGCGGCCTGCGCCAAGCACTATGCCGTACACAGCGGTCCGGAACCTTCACGACACGAGTTTAATATTGACGTAAGCAACTATGATCTGTGGGATACTTACCTGCCAGCATTTCATGCGCTTGTTTCGGACGCTAAGGTGGCTGGGGTAATGTGTGCCTACAATGCCTTCAGAGGGCAGCCTTGTTGCGGAAGCGATATTTTGTTAACTGATATTTTGCGCAACCAATGGCACTTTAAGGGCTATGTTACTTCAGACTGTGGCGCTATAGATGATTTTTACGAGCATCATAAGACACATACAAATGCGGAAACTGCATCTGTAGATGCAGTACTCCATGGCACCGACGTTGAATGCGGAAATACGAGTTATCTCTCACTTCTTAAAGCGGTTCAGGATAAAATGATCACTGAACAGCAAATAGATGTTTCATTAAAAAGACTGTTCACTATCCGGTTCAGATTAGGCATGTTTGACCCGGCTGAAATGGTAAAGTATTCCAATATCAGCACGAGTGCGCTTGAAAGCCCCGAACACAAAGCCCAATCGCTAAAAATGGCAAGACAATCCATTGTACTGCTAAAGAATGAGCATCAAACCCTTCCGCTAAGCAAGTCTATTAAAAAGATAGCCGTATTGGGTCCGAATGCAGATAACCCGTTGAGCGTTTTGGGTAACTACAATGGTACTCCTTCTAAAATTGTAACGCCTCTGGAGGGCATTAAAGAAAAACTGGGTAAAGACGCCGTAGTCTATTATGATCAGGCGGTAAATTATACCAGCAAATCATATGTTAAAAATATCGATCTGGGCAAAACCGGTAAGATAGATGGCGAACAAGGCATCAAGGCCGAGTATTTTAACAATACCGATTTGAGCGGCAAGCCAGTAGCGGTAAGAACCGAGCACAACATTGACAACCTGTGGCGCGACGGCACCTTTGTAATCGGCTCACTTTCACAAAAAACATTCTCAGCCCGTTGGACAACCGATTATACCGCTCCCGAAAGCGAAAATATCACTTTTGATGTGGCAGGCACCGGCGGCTACCGTTTACTGATAGATGGCAAGGAATGTGTTTCAACATGGCAGCAAAATGCGCCAGCCTTGTATAAGTATGTATTAAATGCAGAAAAGGGCCACAATTACCATATTGTATTGGAAAACTTCCAAACAGGGGGCCGTGAGTTTATTCGTTTAAAAACAGGCGTGGCAGAAACGGCCGATTTTGATGCGCTGACCCAAAAGGTAAAGGATGCAGACGCCATTGTAGTTGTAGGCGGAATTTCGCCACAACTGGAAGGTGAAGAAATGAAGGTTGATCAACCAGGTTTTGCCGGCGGCGACCGCACCTCTATCCTCCTACCCGAGGTTCAGACCGAGCTATTAAAATCACTGGAGAAAACTGGCAAACCAGTAATTTTTGTAATGATGACCGGCAGCGCCATAGCTACGCCTTGGGAGGCAGAGCATGTACCAGCCATTGTAAACGCATGGTACGGTGGCCAGGCAGCAGGTTCCGCGCTGGCTGATGTTTTATTTGGTGATTATAATCCGGCAGGAAGATTACCGGTGACGTTTTACAAAGGCGACCAGGATTTGACCGCATTTGAAGATTACTCGATGAAAAACCGCACCTATCGTTACTTTAAAGGACAACCGTTATATGGATTTGGTTACGGCTTAAGTTATACAACTTTTAAATATGATAACCTTAAGGTACCGGTAAGGGCTACACTTCATAAAACTGTTCCGGTAAGTGTTAGGGTAACCAACACCGGCAAGTTAGCCGGCGAGGAAGTTGTTGAACTTTACCTCACCCATCAAAGCACCAACAAAGAATTACCGGTGCGTGCGCTCAAAGGCTTTACACGCATTTATTTAAAGAGCGGAGAGAGCCGTGACGTTAGGTTCAACCTTAATACACAGGATTTATCTATAACGACCGACGCAGGCAGCTATAAAGAAATGCCGGGCAAAATCCTGATCAGCATTGGAGGTTCACAGCCCGATGCAGAAACGGCAAAAACTAAAAAAACAACTTCAGGCTATTTAACACTGGCGGTTAAATAAAAAGTTGAACAGAACGAACAAGGGTGTACCAAAAGCAGCCATCTACGGAAGCCTTTTGGTACACCCTTCCTGTTTATTTGCCAGTTGAGATACTAAATTCAAAGGTGCTCCCTTTACCAGGCTCACTGGCAAGACTTATAGAGCCGCCAAGCGCTTCAACGTGGCTCTTCACTAAAAACAGACCCAACCCCTTACCTTCGCGTAGATTGGTAAACCGGCGGTAAGGCTTAAAAACGGCATCAGCATGTTTACTGAGGTCGATCCCGATGCCATTATCCGCAACTGTAAAAACAATCTGTTCATCAAGGCATTGGTAGCTGATGCTGATTTCAGGCGGTTTTTCGGATCTGTATTTAACCGCATTGCTCAGTAAGTTATAGAATATACTATGCAGATAAGCCTTATTGGTATAGACAAAGCAATGTTCTTCGGGCATGTAGACATGGGTGCCTGAATGAGTTATCACCTCATGGAGATTAGTGATTATCTGGCTCAACACTTCATGTATATCGATATCCTCTTTAAACAATTGCTTTCCGCCATTATTGGTAACCTCCAGGATATGGCTCAGGTCGTGAATCACCTCATCAAGATTATGAGCAGCCTTCACCAGATCCTTCAATCCATCGCTTAAGGTTTCTTCATCATTCTTATAAACTTCCAACAGATTAGCTAAGCCAACAATACTGGCAACCGGCGCACGCAGGTCATGCGAAACAATGTAAGCAAACTGGTAGAGTTCTTTATTTTGCCGGTAAAGGTCCTCGGTTAGCTGTTTCAGATCATCCTCTGCCTTTTTCAAATCGGTAATATCCGTATGCACGGAGATCATCTGTTCCAGCCGGCCGTTTTTTGAGAAAACAGGCGTCAGCTCCACAATAACCCAGTAGGAGGATCCATCCTTCTTGTAGCATTGCAATTCGTTCTTAATTACATTGCCTGCCATAACGGTATCGGTAACCCATTTAATAACCTCGTCGGTTACGCCTTCCACGCGTAATAGGTCAGACGGGTCCTGCCCTATAGCTTCATCCAGGGTATATCCATTCATTAAAGTAAAACCTTTATTCACCCACTCTATCTTGCGGTTCTTATCCAGAATCAAAACCCCGTTAAGGCTCCTGTCAGCAACAATAGACGTACGCATCAGCGTTTGCTGTAATTCCTTCCTGTCTGAAATATCTTTGATAACACCGTAAATTTCCACTGTCTGCTTCTCATATACCACCGGTATAACAGAAAGGTTAACATCGAGGATTTTACCGGCAGCAGTGTACACCTTTACGTCGTAGGTTTCGCCTTCATTTTTATAGATAGCATTGTAGTACATTAGAAACACTTTGCGTCTATATTGTGGCAAAAAGAAATCGAGCGAATTGCGACTCTGTATATCTGCGAGGCCATAACCGAGGTCCTCGGTCAACCTTGGGTTAATAATATCTACACAACCATCCGTAGTAAGATGAAAAACGCCCCAGGGATGACGGGAAAAGAAATGGGCATGGGCGGCGCTGATCTGTTGCTTTATGCCCTCCTTATCTGCATAATCACTAACAATTCTGCAGTTAATAAAGATGTCCGCTTCCTGAGTGCCAAACTTCGTAGCCATAATCTCCACCCATTCTTTTTGTCCAGCACTGCCGTTAACAACTACGCGGGCAGTATAGGTACCATTGGCTTCAAGTGCATTGATCCTCTCTTTGAGGGTATTTTGGAACGGGAGATCAATAAATTGATAAAAGCTTTTAGCAATGAGCTCTTCAGATTGATATCCGAGGAAGTTACCAGCGTTACAAGCGGCTGTTTTTAAGACGCCATCTGACGTAGCTATACACTGTAGGTTAGTACAGTCGATTAAATCCGTTTTTACTAACTCCTGGCTCTGCAGTTTCATAGTACATCAGCTACTTCAACAATCTGTTTTTATATGTCTGTCTGTCAAACGGCAGATAAAGTAAAAAGGTTGCAGCACGATGAATAGTGTCGCACTTATTGCATATTGTTAAATTACAATAATATAGGCAATGATTGATGGGCGGACTAGTATTATATTTAAAACTTAGAGGAGTATCAGAAAGCGCCATAACCACGCTGTGGTTTTACCTAACGCCAATGCAATTAAAGGGGATATAAAAAGGGACTGTTAATTAATTAACAGTCCCGGAACAATATTTTCTCAATCTCAGATTAAAAATCTTACGATGGATACTAATCCTATAATTAATAGAATAATACCCTGCATCTTTTGCTCAATAGTGAGCATTTTCATCTCTTTCATTTTATAATCAATTAGGTATTTCAAATATATTTCACCACAGGAATTTTACAATAGCTTTAAATATTTTTCACAATTTCTTAGCATGGGTTAACAATATTTAAGAAAAATAAAATTGCACCACGGTCAACTTTGATAAATTATTAACGAGTATTCCTTTTTCGTCTGAAAAAAACCGTGAGGAAGACGCAATTTTCCCGTTATAACACGCTTGTAAAAGCCGAAAAATGCATTACAACATTAATTTTGCGCTACCCGTAACTTTTACCTAACCTCAAACATTTAAACTTTTAAGGCATTATCTAAACATATCAGCAACTTATGGACATTGCTTCAGTGAATCCGGCAAACGGAAAAACATTCAAAAAATATAAGGCCCACAGCGATAAGCAGGTACAATCCAAAATTGAAGAAACTCATCAGGCCTGGCTCAGTTGGAAAACTACAGATCACGCAACGCGGTCCCAATTGCTAAGCAACATGGCGGGTGTATTGCGTCAACAAAAAACAGACCTGGCAAACTTAATGGCGCAAGAGATGGGAAAGCCCGTTACCCAGGGCGAAAGCGAAATAGAAAAATGCGCGTCTGTTTGTGATTATTATGCCGAAAAGGGAGCCAGCTTTCTGCAGGATCAGTTAATTGAGACTGATGCTTCCAGGAGCTTTGTAACCTTTCAACCGCTCGGGGTGGTGCTGGCCATTATGCCGTGGAATTTTCCCTTTTGGCAGGTTTTTCGCTTTTTGGCTCCTGCCCTTGCTGCGGGAAATTGCGGCGTGCTTAAACATGCCTCAAACGTGCCCGGCTGTGCTGTGGCCATTGAAGATATTGTGCAAAAGGCTGGTTTTCCCGACAAAGTCTTTCAAACCCTCTTAATTGACAGCAGAGCCGTTGATAAAGTAATTGAAAATGAGCTGATCAAAGCTGTTACACTTACCGGCAGCACCGGTGCTGGCATTAAGGTAGCGCAAAAAGCCGGCTCCCTATTAAAAAAGACGGTGCTTGAGCTAGGTGGCAGCGATGCTTACGTAGTACTGGAAGACGCCGATCTTGAAAAAGCAGCAGAAATCTGTGTAAACAGCCGGCTTATCAACGCCGGGCAAAGCTGTATAGCGGCTAAACGTTTTATTGTGGTGAAAGCGGTAGAAAAACAATTCACCAAGCTTTTCCTCGAAAAAATGAAAGCTAAAAAGGTAGGTGATCCCCTACTTGCGGAAACAGAAGTAGGCCCCCTTGCCCGTATGGACCTGCGCGACAGCCTGCACAAACAAGTTGAGAAGTCTGTAAAAAAAGGAGCCAAGTGTATTTTGGGTGGCGAAATACCCAAAGGCTATAATGCTTATTATCCGCCAACCATCCTTACCAAAGTGAGTAAGGGTATGCCTGCTTATGATGAGGAGATGTTTGGCCCGGTAGCCGCTATTATAAAAGCTAAAGATGAAACTGACGCCCTCCAAATCGCTAACGACAGTGTGTTTGGTTTAGGCGCTGCCGTATTTACTACCGACCCCAACAAAGGCGAGGCCATTGCCAAAACCGGCCTTGAGGCAGGATCATGCTTTGTAAACTCACTGGTTAAGTCAGATCCCAGGCTACCGTTCGGCGGCATTAAGCAGTCGGGTTATGGCCGTGAACTGGGCATGTTTGGTATCCATGAATTTGTAAATATCAAGACAGTTTATATCGCATAAGGCTCGGAATCAATTAAAGCAATCATTTAATAAAGCTCCACAATAAGCTCATTTACAATATAAGTTCACTAAAAGTTAATCGCGGCGGCGGGCAGACTAAACAAAAGTATTGATATTTTACTATGCAGTGACTTGCATAAAAATGCATTCCGCACAAAAGCGTTATCTTTGCAGGATTATGAGTAAGCACGGTAGAATATTAGTAGCCATGAGTGGTGGAGTAGACAGTTCGGTAGCATCAGTGATGCTGCATGAGCAGGGCTATGAAGTGATCGGGCTTACCATGAAAACCTGGGATTATGCGTCTTCGGGCACCAACTCCAAAGAAACCGGCTGCTGCAGTTTGGATAGCATTAACGATGCCCGCGCGCTCGCAGTTGCATACGGCTTCCCACACTATATTCTGGATATCCGCAATGAGTTCGGCGATTTTGTGATCGATAACTTTGTTGACGAATATTTAGCCGGACGCACCCCTAACCCATGTGTACTATGCAATACGCACATCAAATGGGAAGCTTTATTAAAACGGGCCGATAAACTTGATTGTGAGTTTATTGCTACCGGCCATTACGCAAACATAAGGATGCATGACAATGGTCGCTATGTGATTTCCAAGGGCAAAGACGAAAACAAAGATCAGTCGTACGTACTTTGGGGCGTTTCACAAAAAAACCTGGCGCGCACCAAATTTCCTTTAGGCAGTTTCACCAAGGCCGAGATCAGGCAGATGGCGCTTGATATGGGCCAGGTTGAGTTAGCCGCCAAAAGCGAAAGCTACGAAATATGCTTTGTGCCCGATAACGACTACCGCGCCTTTTTACGCCATAAGGTTGAAGACCTGGACGAACGAGTATCGGGAGGTAACTTTGTTCTTGCCGACGGCACCATAGTGGGCAAGCACGAGGGCTACCCGTTCTATACCATCGGCCAACGCAAGGGATTAGGTATTGCACTGGGCAAACCAATGTTTGTTACCAAAATTGTTCCGGAGAGCAACACGGTAGTTCTGGGCACCCAAGATGAACTTGAACGCGGCGAAGCCTGGGTAAAGAATTTAAATCTCATCAAGTACGAAAATATAAATCAACCGCTGGAAGCCGTAACCAAAATTCGGTATAAAGATGCGGGCACCCAAAGCACAATACAACAGATAGGCGACCATATGAAAGTTGAATTTCATCATGGCGTTAGCGGTATCGCCCCCGGGCAGTCCGCGGTATTTTATGAGGGAAATGACCTCGTCGGTGGCGGCTTCTTAATGTAAATTTCATACACTCTTACGCTCAAGGACCTGAACATTTTTGGGCCAAAACCTGTTTAGTTGAATAAAAATTAACACAAAGCAAATTTGCGTTTCTCTTACTTTGTGTTTTATTTGCAAAAAATAAGCGTTGATGGCGAAAAATTTACTCATAGTAGAATCACCGGCAAAAGCCAAAACCATAGAAGGATACCTGGGCCAGGACTTCACGGTAAAGTCCAGTTACGGTCATATCCGTGATCTGGTTAAGTCTGAGGACGCCATAGACGTTTCCAATGGATTTAAACAAAAATATGAAGTACCTGCTGATAAGAAGCAGGTAGTAAGCGAATTAAAGAAATTAGCTAAAGAAGCAGAGATGATATGGCTGGCATCGGACGAGGACCGGGAGGGTGAAGCGATCTCCTGGCACTTATTCGAAACCCTTGGACTTAAAGAAGACAATACCAAGCGCATTGTGTTCCATGAGATTACTAAGCCGGCTATACTCAGAGCTATAGAGAATCCCAGAAAGATCAACTATAACCTCGTTAATGCCCAACAGGCACGCCGGGTGCTTGATCGGCTTGTGGGCTTCGAACTTTCTCCTGTACTCTGGAAAAAAGTAAAGCCAGCCTTGTCTGCCGGCCGCGTGCAATCTGTAGCTGTTAGGCTTATTGTTGAACGTGAAAGGGAGATCAACCAGTTTAAGGCCGAAGCTGCATTTCGTATCGTTGCCATCTTTGATAATGGCAAGGCCAAAGAAACTTTTAAAGCCGAACTCCCTGAACGTTTTTCGAAACAGGAAGATGCCGAAAAATTTCTGCAAGATTGTATCGAAGCAGCATTTGCTGTCCGGTCGCTGGAAACAAGGCCTACCAAGCGCTCTCCTGCTCCACCATTCACCACGTCAACGCTACAGCAGGAAGCCAGCCGCAAATTGGGCTTTTCGGTATCGCGCACCATGACCATTGCGCAAAAGCTGTATGAGTCTGGTAAGATCACCTATATGCGTACAGACAGTGTTAACCTGTCTGACCAGGCGATTGGTGCAGCGGCTCACCAAATTGTTTCTGCCTACGGAGAAAAGTATCATCAGACCCGAAAATATAAAACCAAAACAGCCAACGCTCAGGAAGCTCACGAAGCGATCAGGCCAACGTATTTTGATCAGCACACCATCGACGGCGATGCTGGTGAGAAACGTTTGTATGAGCTGATTTGGAAACGTGCCATTGCTTCGCAGATGAGTGAAGCTCAATTTGAGAAAACCACCGCAAAAATCAGTATATCAACCCGTAATGAGGAGTTGATCGCCAACGGCGAGGTGATGAAATTCGACGGCTTTTTAAAGGTTTACCTGGAATCGGTTGACGAAGATGACAACCGCCAGGACGAAGATAATGAACTGTTGCCACCATTGGAAAAAGATCAGGCGCTTAATTTACGGCAGATGAACGCCACGGAGCGCTACAGTCGTCCGCCGGCAAGATATACCGAGGCCGCCCTTGTTAAAAAGCTCGAAGAGCTGGGTATAGGCCGACCATCAACCTATGCTCCTACCATATCCACTATACAGAACCGCGGATATGTGGTGAAAGAAGACCGTGACGGCAAACAACGCACCTACAGGGTACTCAACCTTGATGTGAAGACAAAGTCGATCTCAAAGGAGGAAAAGGGCGAAAATACGGGTGCAGAACGCGGCAAGCTCTTCCCTACCGACATCGGCGCTGTAGTAAACGATTTTTTGGTGCAGTATTTCAGGGATATTGTCGATTATCATTTCACCGCTTCCGTAGAAAAACAGTTTGACGAGATTGCACAAGGCATGAAGGAATGGACAGATATGATCCATAAATTTTATCAGCCGTTCCATCAGGAAGTTGAAAGCACCATCCAAACTGCGGACAAGGCACGGGGCGAGCGCGATCTGGGTGTACATCCAGAAACAGGCAAAAAGATTTCTGTACGGATAGGCCGTTACGGACCATTTGTGCAAATCGGCGAAAATGAAGAAGGCGGTGATAAGCCGTTATATGCCAGCTTACGCGCTGGACAGATGATCGAAACCATCTCGCTTGAGGATGCGCTGGAGCTATTTAAACTCCCTAAAAAGGTAGGTGTGTTTGAAGATAAAGAGATGACGGTGGCTATTGGCAAGTTTGGTCCTTACATTCGTCATAATAGCGCCTTCTACTCACTTCCTAAAGGTATTGACCCGCTGGATGTGACGGAACAACAGGCGATAGAGATCATCATTGATAAACGCAAAAAGGACGCTGAGAAACTTATCAAGGTATTTGATGAAAATCCGGACGTTAAAATATTAAACGGCCGCTGGGGCCCTTATATAGAGTTTGGTAAGCAAAACATTAAGATACCTAAAGGCAAGGACCCGCAAACGTTAACTTTTGACGAGATTAAGGAACTGGCTAGCGCCGCAGAGAAAGAACCAAAAAAGGGCGGCAAAAAGTTTGCTAAAAAGAAATAGTACGCGTCAACAATTGGATAAACGACGGTACGGATTGAAGTGAAAGGATAGAATTAGATGAAAAAAGACCTTCCGGAAAATATAGTTGAAGATATAGCAGTTGTAGTAGCACTGGAGAATGAAGGTCCGGAAAGCAAACTGTGGTATGTGTATATTCTCAATTTAAAGGATACCCCGATTGAAAATGTACTGATTACTTCAAAAGGTTACGGCGAAAAGAATGGCGAACAGGTAAAAACATCAACCCTCCGCCACATGATCCCGCTGATAGAACCGGGAGGCTACGCGCTTATTGAACCTATTGACGAGCAAACCTTCGGATTGAACAATGAATACTGGCTGAGCTATTATATTGACCGCGAGATATTCGATAAGAAGTTTATTTTCCTGCCGGAGAGTATCGTGGAATCTAACTTTATCCGCCTGCCGGTGATTAATAAGCCTGGTGTGATGATACGGTGATCTTGCGTTAAAGTGAGTTAGAGTGGGTTAAAAAGGTTAGAGTAAGTTAAAGACGTTAAAGCAACAAGGGCGGAGTTTTTCCGCCCTTGTTGCTTTTTTTAGACGATACTTGCGCTCATTTATAATGAGTGCTTATCTTGGGTGGGCGCGATGCAATCGCTAATCCAGATTAAGCACGCGATACAATCGCGCGCAAGGGTGCTTTTTAGACCATACTTGCGCTCATTTATAATGGGTGCTTAACTTGGGGGGGCGATTGCATCGCCTTTTTAGCACTGCTCGGAAAATCGCGATGCAATCGCTAAGCCGCAAGGGTATAGAGCAACAAAGGGCGGAAATTTCCGCCCTTTGTTGCTTTTTTAGACCACGCTTGCAGATGGCACAATGCAATGTTATCCCATTTTTAATACTTGCCTACAATTACTTTATAGAACTTGTCAAAGTCGAGATATTTGTTGGCAAGTTGTAATAACTGTTCTGCAGTAACTGTTTTTACCGTTTCGGTGTATTGCTCGTAGTAAGCATAATCCAGTCCGGAGAAGTAGACGTTCTTGAATTTGTCGGCATGTGAAAACACATTCTCCAGGCTGCCTAATAATGAGCCAAGCATGTAATTACGTACCAATGAAAGCTCGTCTTCGGGTATTAATTCGGTTTTCAGACGATTTACTTCTTTTTCAATTTCTTTAACAGCATCGCGGCAAACGTCCGCTCCAACCTCCGAGGCGATGAATAAAGAACCGCAATGTTTGAGCGAGGTCATAGCTGAACCGATACCATAGGTATAGCCTTTATCCTCGCGGATGTTAGCCATCAGCCTCGATCCAAAATAACCACCCAATACCGTATTAAGAACCTGCAAGGCTGGGAAATCTGGCTGAGAACGGTTGATAGTTCGCAATCCCATCCGTATGGCCGACTGAAGGGCATCAGGCTTCTCTACATAGTAGAAATGCTCTTTAGCCGAATGAAGAACAGGCTGGCCGGTATCCGCGGCTACCCCCGTATTCTGCCAGTCGCCAAACATATCCTGGATCAGATCCAATATATCCTGATCTACCTTGCCTGCAACAAAAATACTGCAGTTTGCCGGCTGATACATTTGCTTAAAGTGTTGCAGCAGGTCAGCTTGCTCTAACTTCTGATATTCAGAAATTTCTGGCGACAATCCATAGTTATTTTCGCCATGCATGGCCTTGTTAAATACCCTGCGAGCTACAAAATCATTCTTCTGTAAATTAACCTGAAGCTTTTGCTGCTGGTTGCGGATATAGGTTGTAAGCTCCTTTTGCGGAAAAACAGAATCAGTAAGTATATCCTTAATAACAGGCAAAGTTTTGCTCAGGTGTTTATTAAGACTATAAAGCGTAACCTGTGATTGATCAAAGCCATAGTCAGCCTGTAGAAAAGCACCATAAAAATCAATATGATCGGCAATTTCGCTCGCATTTAAGCTGCTGGTACCTTCGGTCAACATACTATTGACGGCCAGGTTAAGCAGCGGGTTTTCTGCATTGAAACGAAGATTACCAAATATCCACTCTAGCCGCACCATTTCCTGGTCGCCGGAGTCAAAATAAAAAATATTACAGCCGTTATCCAGTTTAACATGTCCCGGACTGATGAGGCTAATGCGGTCAACCTCTTTAAATTGAGGTGCAATGGTTCTGTTAAGCATAAACTTCTGCGCCCTCCTCCCCGTTGGTTCCGGTTAAACTTGCCTGTTTATCGGCAAGGTATATCATGGTTGATGAATTGTCCTTTCTAAACAAGCTTTTCGCCTGTTGCTGTATCTGCTCAGCAGTAACTGCAAGATATTTATCTGTTTCGTGGTTCAACAGGTTGGCATCGCCTAACAGTTCAAAATAAGCCAGGTTCATCGCCTTATCCAAAAGCGCCATCTCGGCAAATACCATTGTCGATTCAGTTTTGTTCTTTACCTTGGTAAGTTCATCGGCCGGTACCGGCGTATTTATCAGTTGCTGCAGTTCCTGCCAAATGGCGGCCTCTGCATCTTCCATACTTACCGTTTCCAGCGGCTTCCCTTCTACCACAAATATGCCTTTATCAAAGCTTCCGGTCATATAAGCATGTATTTCGCTGAACAGCTGCTTATCTTTAACCAGTGAGCGGTATAAGCGTGACGAGTTGCCTCGAGACAAAATATCAGAGATTAAATCAATGATATAGTATTCGCTATCTAATCTACCCGGCATTTGAAATGCGATATAGAGGTCATTTAGCGGCACTTTAGCAGTTACCGTCTCGCGTCGCTCTTCGTGCTGCTCGGGCTCCTGCGGCAGATTACGAACATATTTCTCTCCTGAAGGTATCGGCCCAAACCATTTTTCGGCCAGTTGCTTTACCTGTTCAGTCTTTACGTCCCCTCCCACTACCATAATGGCGTTGCTAGGGTTGTAATGCTTTTTAAAGAAAGCTTTTACATCTTCTATTTTAGCATGTTCTATATGCGCAAGCTCTTTACCAATGGTGGCCCATTGATAAGGGTGATGCTTATAAACCAGCGGGCGCAAACGCAGCCATACATCGCCGTAAGGCTGATTGAGGTAACGTTGTTTAAATTCTTCCATTACAACGTTACGCTGCACCTCAAGGCTTTTTTCGCTAAAAGCAAGGCTTAACATACGGTCGCTCTCCAGCCAGAAAGCTGTTTCAATATTTACAGAAGGCAGTGTGATATAATAGTTAGTAATATCATTGCTTGTGAAGGCATTGTTTTCGCCGCCAACACGCTGTAACGGTTCATCGTACGAAGGAATATTTATAGAGCCGCCAAACATCAGGTGCTCAAATAAATGTGCGAAACCTGTTTTATCTGCATCTTCATCCCGCGCTCCAACATCGTAAAGAATATTTACAACAGCCATAGGTGTGGTATTGTCTTCGTGAACAATAACCCTAAGGCCATTTTCAAGGGTAAAACGGTTAAATTTAACCATGTAGTGTATCGTTTAAACGGTCAAAGTTATAACTTTTAATAAAAGATCATCCTTAGGTTAAGGATTTATAACGGTAAGGTATCCCTTATGACAAAAAATTTAACATTAAAGTTTTTCGGTCAATTTAGAGATGTGTTAAGTGAAGGCGAGTTAAAAGTAATAGCCGGGCCATTCAAATGCAGATAGATGGGGAAAACTGCCCCCATGCAGAGGGCAGAATGATTGGTTATGCTTTGGGGCGATCTTCGCCATGGAGTTTATCGCTAACCTGGTGGTGGTGCAATTTTGCTTCTATGGCAGATGAACTGGTGTTTGAGTAAACGCCATAGGCATTCACCAATACCCCTTTAAGATTATTTTTGGCTGATGAAATAGCATAAACGATTGACATATCTGAAGGATTGCTCGGTCCTTCAAAACGATAAAATTCATCTATCTCAAAATCATCTGCCGTCATTTTTATATCCCGTGATTTATCTTCAATAACGTCCCCTTCAAGGCTTAAATTAGCGGTATAACCTCGTTTTAATAAGTCGTTCGTAGCATCGACAAGTGTTTCGTAATTTTTCATGGTGATGTCGTTGTTTAAGTGACAAGCAGTATTTAGTATACGTCCTGCTCTTATAGCTATAAACTGCAAAAACCAGCTGTTGTTTTATAGCTGCGCAAAAAGCGGCAGATAGATAACTACAATAATGCATGTTCACGAAGGTTGTAACTCATGGCTAAAAGACAAAAGCTGCACTTCCGCAGCTTTTATCTTCATTGATTATTATGATCTGTTACTTTTACCCTATATGATGTTCTTCTCGTGGGTTGAGGAACACAAACTGGTTGTCAAACATATCCAGCCTTATGCGGCTGTCTTTGTCAACTTTGCCAGCGAGGATCTGCTTAGAAAGCTCATTCAGAATCTTTTTCTGAATAACACGTTTTAAGGGCCGTGCGCCATATTGCGGATCATACCCAAGCTGCGCCAACCAATCTAAGGCTTCATCAGAGGCTTCGAGCGTTATGCCCATTTCCTTCAAAGTCTCCTGTAACTGTCTGAACTGTAATTTTACAATCTCGCCGATCTCATCACGCCCCAGCGGGGTGAACATAATGATCTCGTCGATACGGTTCAGAAACTCCGGACGGATGGTTTTACGCAGCAGCTCAAACAACTGGGTCTTGGTTTTAGCAATCACTTCCTCTTTATCAAACTCGTCGTAATTCTGGAAGTTTTCCTGGATAATGTGCGATCCGATGTTTGAAGTCATGATCACGATGGTATTTTTAAAGTTCACCACCCTCCCTTTGTTGTCAGTCAATCGGCCGTCGTCCAACACTTGCAAAAGGATGTTAAAAACGTCTGGATGGGCTTTCTCAATCTCGTCCAGCAATACTACGCTATAAGGCCTGCGGCGCACCGCTTCGGTCAACTGGCCGCCCTCATCATAGCCTACATAGCCCGGAGGCGCACCGATAAGACGGGAAACAGCATGGCGCTCCTGGTACTCAGACATATCAATACGCACCATAGCGGTTTCATCGTTGAAGAGAAAATCGGCCAGCGCTTTAGCTAACTCCGTTTTACCTACACCCGTTGTACCCAGGAAGATGAACGAGCCAATGGGGCGGCGTTTATCCTGTAACCCTGCGCGACTGCGGCGAATGGCATCGCTAATAGCCTCAATAGCCTCATCCTGCCCTGCCACACGTTTGTGTAGTTCTTCTTCCAGATTCAGCAGCTTATCGCGTTCGCTTTGTACCATTTTACTTACCGGAATGCCTGTCCAACGTGAAACTACGCCAGCAATATCTTCGGCGGTAACTTCCTCCTTCAGCATACGGCTTTCAGCCTGATTTTCCTGCAAAGTAGTCTTCAGCTTTTCAATCTCCTCCTGCACTTCCCGAATGCGGCCATAACGAATTTCGGCCACCTTGCCGTAATCACCTGCGCGTTCGGCTTGCTCTGCCTCTAATTTAAAGTTCTCAATTCGTTCCTGGTTAGCATTTATGGCATCAACGAGGTCCTTTTCAATCTTCCATTTAGCGCGAAGTGAATCACGTTCGGCAGAAAGATTGGCAATTTCTTCGCTCAGTTCTCTTACCTTACGTTCATCGTTCTCTCGTTTAATGGCCTCCCGTTCGATCTCAAGCTGCATAATGCGACGCTCCAGTTCATCTACCGATTCGGGAACTGAATCCATCTCCAAACGCAACTTGGAAGCAGCCTCATCCATTAGGTCAATCGCCTTATCCGGCAAGAAACGGTCTGCAATATAACGCTGAGACATTTCGACAGCGGCAATAATGGCCTCGTCCTTAATATGCACCTTGTGGTGAGTTTCGTAACGTTCTTTTAAGCCACGCAAAATTGAAATGGCATCCTGCGGATCGGGTTCTTCAACCATTACACGTTGAAAACGGCGTTCGAGCGCTTTATCTTTTTCAATATATTTCTGATACTCGTTAAGCGTGGTAGCACCAATAGCTCTTAATTCGCCACGAGCCAGCGCAGGTTTAAGAATATTGGCGGCATCCATGGCGCCTTCGCCCCCACCGCCGGCTCCTACCAGGGTGTGTATTTCGTCGATAAAGAGAATTATGTCGCCATCGCTTTGAGTAACCTCTTTAATTACCGCCTTAAGGCGTTCCTCAAATTCGCCTTTGTATTTTGCGCCTGCCACCAGAGCTCCCATATCCAGGGAGTAAACTGTTTTATTTTTAAGATTCTCGGGCACGTCGCCTTTGATGATCCTGAAGGCAATACCTTCCGCAATGGCGGTTTTACCTACGCCTGGTTCGCCCACCAATACCGGGTTATTTTTGGTACGACGGGAAAGGATCTGGATAACCCGCCTGATCTCCTCATCGCGACCTATTACAGGATCCAACTTGCCTGATTCAGCATATTCATTGAGGTTGCGGGCATATTTATTTAATGCATTATAAGTTGCCTCCGCATTTTGATCAGTAACCTTATTGTCGCCACGTAAAGAAACGATGGCCTTTTTCAAGTCCTTTTCGTTTACGCCGTAATCCTTAAGTGCTGCGCTCACCTTATCATTAGTAGCGAGGATACCTAAAAGGATATGTTCAACAGATACAAACTCGTCTTTAAACTCCTTTAAGTACGACTGCGCTTTCTGCAATGCAGAATTGGTATCTGACGAAAGATAGACATTGCTGCCGCTAACCTTTGGAAACGTAGCAATCTGCTGATCAAGCGTTTGATTCAGCCGGTTTATATTTACGTTAAGTTTTTTCAGCAAATAACTTACAACGTTTTCATCAACAAGCAGCAAACCCTTAAGCAAGTGAGCGTTCCCAATAGCTTGTTGCTGATTTCCGCTTGCAATTTCAGAAGCCTTTTGGATGGCCTCCTGTGCCTTGATAGTAAAGTTGTTGAAATTCATAGTTATCGTATTGTAGTCAAATCACTTGCCATTGTATCAAAAATGAAATAATGTCACCAAATCAAGCTTCGATACGCCAAAATGTCAATAAAACTTAGACAAATTTATTTGCATCAATTAATCAAAATAACTTGTAGCTTTATATATCAAATACCCCTATTTCATGAAAAAGTTTCTTTTGGCTATAGTCTCTTTGTTCGTCCTATTGATTTGCGCCGTGGCTTACCTCCTCAATTTCAACGACCAACCCAACTAACAGAAGTACAGTCAATTAACTATTAGATTATTTTACTTTACCTTTTCACAACGCGCGGCAAATATGTAAATTTGACCCCAGCCATAAACTATTTGATCAATTGAAATTTTACTTTTTTAAAAGTATACCGCAGCAGCATCGGGCCGGGTACCGCAAGCACATCGCCTTACAAAATCTAAAGGCTATACAAATCGCGAGCATAGTTTTTTTTATACTCAACGTCGTAATCAGGCTGGGTTATTTTTTATTTTCCAATGACCTGACGCATGCCGAAAATTTCCCGGAGTTTAGCATTACCAATTGGGTCTACCTGGCCGTTACCCCGTTGTTTGCTGTTGCCAGTATTACCTTAACAAAAGAGTTTGCACACTACCATAAATTAAAGGCTGTCATATCAGTTTTTATCCTTCTATTTTCAACCTACCTTATTTCCTGTGGTATTATATCGAGCGTAATTTCTACTTATGATCCCCGTAACAGCTTAATACTATACCTTATCGCGCTGATCACCATTGGCGTCATATTCGTTTTTGAGTATGAAGACACGCTGATGTTAACCTTACTCACAGAAGTGATATTTACGCTGATATTGCTTTATTGCCAGGCTAACCCAACCGAGTTTATCTACAATCAGCTAATATCAATGATCATACTCGGCGGCTTTTTCTTTATCTCCAGGTATGCTTATTCCTTTAAAGCGAGTCACTATATGCAACTGCTCGAGATTAGGGAAAAGAACCTTGAAATTGAAAAAGCCAGCGCGTTTAAAAATGATGTTCTGGGTATGGTAGCACACGATCTCCGCAACCCTATTGGCGCTATTGAGTCGATTGCGTTAATTATGGAGCTTGACGATCTTGATGATGACACTTATGATAATGTGAATATGATCAAAGCCTCCTGCGTAAAGGCAAGATCTATCATTGATGACCTGCTTGAAGTTGCGAAGAACGACAATAACAATGAATTGGCTACAGACCGCCTCAATCTAAAGGACGTACTGCAGATCATTGTAAATGAATGGACATACAGAGCCGAAATAAAAAACAGGATCGTATTGGTGGCAGACAACCATCCTGTTTATGCCCATATCAACACGGAGAAATTCCATCGTGTGATAGACAATCTGATCAGCAACGCCATCAAATTCTCTAAAGAGAACGACAAGATTGAAGTAAGACTAAGGCAAACCAACCACAATGTTCTGATTGAGGTAAAAGACTACGGTTTGGGTATACCTAAAGACATGTTGCCTCACGTATTTGACCGCTTCTCAAAAGCCGGACGCAAAGGCGTTCGCGGCGAACAATCCACAGGATTGGGCCTCAGCATTGTGCGCCAGATAGTTGAAAAACATAACGGCACCATCGAAGTAGAAAGCATGGAAAAACAAGGCTCCACATTTAGGATTGAATTGCCACTGGGATAGGAGGTGGTTATTTAGTTATTGGGTTAAAGGATTATTGGAATACCTGGTGCTTAGCGAGTTAACTTATGAGGGCTTACAGTCTGTGAAATTTTTCTTTAGCTAAAGTAGGCATTCTCTCAACAACTCAAGAACTCAACAACTCAACAACTCAATAACTCAATAACTTAGCAACTTAATAACTCAGTAACCTAATAACTTAAAAACTCAATAACCACCCTCAAAAAACATGTCACTAAAATTAACCAGGAACAGCTCTTTGGTGGCGCGGGTGCAGGCGGTGTAGAGCCAGCGCAGAAAATCTGTGTTTACCATTTCTTCGGTTAAGAAGCCCTGGTCAACAAATACTGCCTCCCATTGGCCACCCTGGGCTTTGTGACACGTTACGGCATAGGCAAATTTAATTTGAAGCGCATTATAATAGGGATTACGTTTTACTTCTTCCAACTGTGCGCGGCGATTGGGGATATGGGCGTAATCAAGCATTACCTCTTTGAAAAATCTTTTCTGCTCCTCTGATGGCAATGCAGGGGATTCCGTATATAACGTATCTAACAGTACCTTACATTCTATCAATGGGTCCTCGGTATAATCCGTAAGTTCTAATTGGACATCCGCGAACCTGAAACCGTAGAGTTCTTCAAAGCGCCTCACCTTTTTGAGTCGGGCCATATCACCGTTGGCGATAAAGCCGGTACTGTTGTCCTCCCCTGTTTGCAGCCAGAAATAATTATTCCGCACAATCATAATCTGGTCGCCACCGGTTAACTCTTCCTCCCGGTAAAGAATGCGGTTTCTGATCTGCCGGTTATAAAGGTTAGCGTTTTTATTTGACCGGCAGATCACCAGCGTACTTTCATGACCATATTTGTTGTAGGCGTAGTTTAGTCCCTCCTCCAGCCGGTCGCCAGTCATCCGGTAAATATCTGTGAACCCTTTGGTAATCATTTTGGGCACTACTTCATTGCCTTCCCGAATAATGTCGCGGATGCCGGTTACGTTATGCAAAATGCCGGATTCCTTTTGCTGGCGCAATACATGGGTAAGCTCATAATTAAATATCTCCAGCCCGTACTCCTGCTGCATGTAGCGCTTATCGAGCGCCGGACTGTTTTCACTCCCGACTGGCGGCAACTGAGCCGTGTCTCCTACCAGCATTAACCGGCAATTTTTATCGTTATAGACGTAACTTACCAAATCCTGCAGCAGCGAATTATTGGTAAAGCCCCCTGGTTCATCATTGATCATAGAGGCTTCGTCAACAATAAATAAAGTGTCAGTTGCCAGATTTGGCGCCGGAGCAAAAGCATCCTCCACATTCATAGCCGACTTTTTACGATAGATGCGTTTATGGATAGTAAAAGCCTTGCGACCAGAATAAGCAGTGATCACCTTGGCAGCCCTGCCGGTTGGCGCTAATAAAACCGACTTGAGGTTATACATTTTAAGCGCTTTAACCAGTGCACTTACAATAGTGGTTTTCCCGGTTCCGGCATATCCCCTTAATATAAAACACTCGTATCCCTCCCTGCTTTCCAAAAAATGATGAAGCTTGCCAAACAGTTCCTGCTGTTGCGCTGTAGGTTCATGGGGAAAGGCTTTTCGGATAGCATCTGATGCAGACATAGCACAAATATGAGCATAACGGTGTTAAAGAGTTAATTTAATTTTTTGCTACATTTGCCATAACAGCATGAACCGTACTCCTTATATCTTCCGTGATGGTTTTAGCCCTGAAAAGGCTAATAATTATATAATGCTTTTACAGGTGTTTCCCGAAAGTTTTTCTTTTGCCGTTACCGAGCAAAGGGAACTTGTTGCATTTGGCAAAAACATTCCCATCGCCGAACTTTCCAAACCTGAAACCTATCGCGATGTATTAACCGTGGGCTACGGCAAAACGGTGATTGGCCTGCCTGCAACGGCTTTTACACTGTTACCCAGGGAGCTTTTTAAACAGAACGGTGTTTTGGATGTTGCCCGGTTTCTCGACGTAAAAAACACTGAAGCAGTGTTTTCACAGCCGCTCAATGAAGATAACGAGATTGTTTACAAAACCAGCGGAGAATTAATCAAAACCATCAACAGCCGGTTAAATTTACAGTCGGCAGTATTTGGTGAGCGTGGGTGGATCACACTGTTAAGTGAGAATTACCCTTCTGACAACAAAATATACCTCGATATCTATCCAGACAAGGTTCATGTGCTCAATTTCCGCAATCGAAAATTAAGGTTTTATAACGCTTTTGAGTTCGAAAATAAAGACGAGCTGGTGTATTTTGTGGCATCTGCCGTAAAGGAACTTGGCTTTGAGCAAAATGAGGCTGAACTGGTTGTTAACGGCGATTTTAAGAATGCCAATGACAGCGAGGTTGCTTATCTCTCAGAATTCTTTGAACACGTGGAGATTAATAAACTGACACCTGATTTGAATTTACCGGCCCATGTGGCAGCTCATGAGGTATTGTCGGTAGCAGCACTATCCAAATGCGTATCATAGGCGGAACTTTAAGGGGCCTTAGGCTTAACCCACCAGCCAACCTGCCGGTACGTCCAACTACCGACATGGCCAAGGAAGCCCTTTTCAATATACTTCAACATCAGGTTGAGTTTGAAACGCTTACTGTATTAGACCTCTTTGCCGGAACCGGAAATATCACCTTTGAATTTGCATCGAGAGACGCGGTACAGGTCACTTCGGTTGATCGCAGTATTCATTGTGTTAATTACATTCGGTCAACGGCCAAACAACATAAATTGGACAACATTAAGGTTTTTAAGGCCGATGTTTTTAAATATCTTGAGGCAGAAACCGACCGTTATGATCTAATTTTTGCCGATCCTCCCTATGACCTCAATCGTATCCCCGAGATTCCGAAAATTGTTTTTGATAAAGACCTACTCAATGCAAACGGCTTGCTCATTGTGGAGCATCAATCTATGCAAAACTTAAGCAACCAACCAAATTTTGTTGAACAGCGCCGTTATGGACATTCGTCGTTCTCGTTTTTCAAAAAAACAATAGAAACAATAGATTTGTAACAAGCAACAAGCTTATCCACCCGCTATGAAAATTGCGCTCTTCCCCGGATCATTTGATCCTATCACCAAAGCACACGTTGACATTGTAAAACGATCGCTCGGATTATTTGACCAGATCTACATCGGCATTGGTGTAAACAGTTCTAAGTCTGGCTTTTTAAGCGTTGAAAAACGGGAGCAAATGATCCGGGCGGTGTTTGAGACAGAGCCCAAGATCCATGTAGTTGCTTATGAGGGCCTTACCATTGAGTTTTGCAAAAGCATCGGGGCCCAGTACATGATCAGGGGCATCAGAACCGTTTCCGACTTTGAATATGAAAAGGCGATAGCACAAATGAACCATGCACTATCGCCCGAAATAGAAAGTATTTTTATTGTGAGCAAACCAGGTTACTCATCTATCAGCTCAACTATTGTGAGAGAAATACTAAAGTACAACGGCGATGTAACACAGTTTATCCCCAAAGAGTCGCTGGCTTTTCTATAAGCAGATCTGTTTTATCCATAACTTCCAGTATAGAGGGGAATGTGTTGATCACAATCTCCCCCACTTCTTTCTTCTTGAACCATCTAACTTCTGTTATACCTTCATCTAACTGAGGTTTTAACTTTTCCTGGCCATTATATTTCATTTTAAACCAGTGGGTGAGCTTCAAAACAACCTCACCCTTTGATAAATAAGCATGGTAAGTTTTACAGATCTTTTTGCCTGCTTTACCAACGGTAATGCCGCATTCCTCTTCCACCTCACGTACTCCGCCCTCTCTTGGCTTTTCCCCCTTCTCCAGTTTTCCCTTGGGAATATCCCACTTATCATTACGGTAGATGAAGAGCCTTTCGCCGTTTGAATTGCGTACCAGGCCGCCTGCCGCTTCAATTAATTTAACGCTTCTCACTAGCTTTTTGAACAGTAACTTGGGTGTTTTATCAACAATATAGAATTTTTGGTGATGTTGATTAGCCACTTCATGATAAATAGCAGTGAAGTCAATATCCTGAAACTTAACTTGTTGGAAATTTTCTGAATGATGGGGTTTAGATTCTGCTATCAGAATTACCTTTTCGTTGATATAAATTCTGTACTTTTGAGACATGTTTAATAAAACTGAGATTGAACAGCAGGTAGCTGAATTTCTGCTGCAAATTAAAGCAATAAAGTTACAACCTAATAATCCTTTTACATGGGCCTCGGGCTGGAAGTCGCCTATTTATTGCGATAACCGGGTAACGCTTTCGCATCCAGCAATCCGCACTTATATCAGACAAAAATTAAGTCAGTTAATACAGGAAGAATTTGGCGCTGTAGGCTGCATTGCAGGCGTAGCTACTGCAGGTATACCACAAGGAGCATTAGTTGCGCAGGAACTTGGTTTACCATTCATTTACGTAAGGTCCAAACCAAAGGATCACGGTACCGGAAATATGATTGAAGGCGAGATAATGGAAGGTAAACGTGTGGCTGTTATTGAGGATTTGATCTCTACCGGTAAAAGCAGTTTGCAAGCTGTTGACGCGTTAAGAGCAGCCGGTTATGATGTAGCAGGCCTTGCCGCCATTTTCACCTATGGCTTTGACGTAGCTGCGGAAAACTTTAAACAAGCCAAATGCCGTTACGTAACGCTTTCAAACTATAGCGCATTACTTAAATATGCCGAAGAGCAGCAATATATTTCTGCAAATCAGCTTGAGCTTTTAAACCAATGGCGCGAAGATCCGGCTAATTGGGGTAAATAAGATCACAAAAGACATACTCATAAAAAAAGCTGCAATTCGCATTGCAGCTTTTTTTATGAGCCAAGTCATAACTTCAATTAATAAACTTTTCTCTTCTGCACGTTCCAAATAGCTACCACAATATTTATGATAACTAAAGCTATGATCATTGTTAACATATCTTGTAATCTGTGAATTTAAACTATAACTCCAATCATTGTTCCATTATTATTCTTTAACGTAATTTATTAACGATAGTTACATTTTGTTAACCTTAGCAACTCTCGCAAGCGCTATCTTCTCGACCTTTGAACTCGCTTTAGCCATTTGATTATGGCTGGTCAAATCTATTTCCCTGCTCACATTTTTATTGTTAAATACCACAACATTCTTTACCTGATCGGTTACCCTAAGAAACCGCGCTGATTGTGACAGAAATGAAGTACCATAATAAAGCTCCTTCTTCTCTTTTCTGCCATCTTTGTAGGTAATTAAGGCATAAGCGTCATCAGCATTAATATCAATATCGCGCCCGGCTGCATTTAGCATAAAGAGCTTTAACGGGCCTTTGTATTCACTGGAGGCCATGCAATAGCCGCCGTTCTTGTCTCTGAACTTGACTAAGGCTTTACCATTGCCAGGCAAATACAAACCGCTTTGCATAATGGACAAAGGTTTAAAGCCGCCTTTACCATCGCCTTTAAGCACTAAACCGTTAAAGGCGTCGTACCGACCCATAAAAACGTCTGTACCGTAGTCGTTGCCGTTGACGGCCAGATCGAGGTTGCCGTCGCCGTCAAAATCATCCGCCACCATTCCGTTTATTACTGAGAATTGCGCTTCCATAGGTAATGGTATTAACATAAACTTACCATTGCCATCATTACGAACATAGCAGGATTGCAGCTGATTGGCTTTCAGCTTTAACGCCCCTTTCATATCAGCCTCTGAGAAGATATCGCTCATGGTCGCTGTGGCGTATGATTTATAATTGGTAAACTTCTTTTTGAGGCTGATCATCTCTTTCAGGATATCATCGCGCCCGTGCGCCGGAAACTCTTTCAGCTCCCCATGCTGATCGGGTAAAAATAGCGATGGAAATGCGTTATAACTGCCGGTTTGAGCAAAATCTTTTGCGGTGATACAAACGGGATACTGATTACTGGCTTTAAAGAAACTGTTTCGACCGACATTCCCCACAATGTAATCGGTACGACCTGTATGCCTGAAATCGCCGGCAGTAATCGAGCTCCACCAGCCGGTGTATTGAGCAAGCCCGGTTTTAGCAGTTATATTTTCAAACCGGCCGCCATTATTTTTCAGAATGGTAACCGGCATCCACTCGCCAGCCAGGATCAGATCGGGCCAGCCGTCATTATCATAATCGCTGAACAGCGCATCGCAGACTAAACCGATATTTTTCAGTGCAGGTGCAACCTCAGCAGTTACATCGGTAAATTTCACTTTGCCATCTTTACTGTCGTTCCTTAAAATAAAACTGGAAACCGGCTTTGGATAGGCCCACGGTTCAACCCTGCCCGAAACAAAAAGATCAGGCTTGCCATCTTTATTGAAGTCGCACGCACGCACACATAACTTACTGGTGTGATTTACAGGTAATGCATCTGCAACCTGTATAAAATTACCGCGGCCGTCGTTAATGTAAAGCAGGTCCTGGTAGTCTGCACTGCCAGGAGCAGCAGCATAGCCACCTCGGGTAATGTATACATCTTTCTTCCCGTCACCATTGGCATCAAAAAGCAATATACCTTCATCCTTGCCTGTTATGAATTTATCTGCCTCCTGCGGAAAAAGGTTGCGGCGCATAAAGCGGCCATCCGCCTGCTGCAGAAAAACTTGCGTATGCATGGTAGAGTTACCACCTACTACAATATCATCCAAACCGTTACCATCTATATCGCCCACGGCCAACGCTGGATCATATTCAGACAGCTTATGGGGCAACAGCTTCTGGATATTAAAATCCACAAAGTCGCTTTCGGTATGGTGATAGCTAACATTGTGCTTTTTAGTAACATCTGTAAATAGTGGCTTAGCAGCCAGCTTGGGTGTCGTCCATTCATAAGGCATTCTGGCGTTGACAGCGGATACAGTAAGTAGTTGATTTGCCTTAACACCCGTTATAACCTGTTTTTTATGATCGGGCCACCGGATAACAACGGAATCGACCATTTTAGTATCGCCAAGCCCGAAGTGAGCCACATTCTGATCGGTTGATAAATAACCCCGGTAAGGATTGTTCTCCGTCACCTGATGCTTGCCATGATCGTAATATATATCCGCCCAGGCACCCAATCCGTTTACATTCTGGCCGTCGCCTTTAAATTTGATCTCAAGAAAGTTGCTATGCTGCGGATCTTTTTCGCGTGCGGTGTTACGGTAGATAAGCGCCTCGTCATCAATATTATTGATCACCATATCCATAGCGCCATCATTATTCAGATCTACATAAACTGCGCCGTTGGAAAAGGTTGGAACTGATAGCCCCCAAGTTAAAGTAGCGTCGGCAAAAGTGAGATCGCCTTTGTTCCTGAACGCATAATTATGAATCTTTACTGAGGGTATCTGATCAAGCACCTTCTTTTTAGAACCAATGGCAAAAGCATTTTGCCGGTATGTCATAAAATCATGGTCAGTAACGTCCTTAGGAAAACCGTTGGTTACGATTACGTCCCGGTAACCGTCATTATTAAAATCGGCAATTAAGGGCGTCCAACTCCAATCGGTCTGTGCTATTCCGCTTAAAAACCCAATTTCGCTAAAGGCCGGGCTGCCAACAGTGTCTTCTGCCGTAACCCGCGGCCCCTGATTCAACTGCAGCGTGTTGCGGATATATTGATATTGAATATGGTAAAGGTCAAAGCTCCGCTGGTTTTGATAACTACTGGCCGGAAGCATCATCTTTTTACGGTAGTTATCCTCCGGGTTCATGTCCAGTTCAAATACATCGGCTAGGCCATCATTATTAATATCTACCACATCCTGCCCCATGGCATTAAAGGAAGTATGTTTAAAATACTCCATGGAGCGATCCGTAAAAGTGCCGTCGTGATTATTGATGTAGAGAATATTGGGCGAAAGAAAATCATTGCTTACATAAATATCCTTCCAGCCATCGCGATTAATATCTACAATGGTTGCCGCATGCCCCAGCCCCTGCACGTTGATATGCGCCTTTGCTGATACGTCATGAAACACAGGGTGCTTTAGTTTGGGGTCCCAGTCGTTATGAAACAATCGTCCCATGCTTTGATGTGGAAGCCGTGTAACTGCCGGACCAAACAAGTTTGGATAGTAACTGGTGCCTGCTTCGTTATCGGTTATATACACATCTAGTTTACCATCGTTATCGTAATCAAAAAAAGTAGCCATGGTAGACTGCATATGCACATCAAGCCCATACTCTTTGGCCATCTCTTTAAAATGCGGAACGCCATCTTTGGAGATTCCCTGGTTTACATACAATAAGTTAGTCCGGCGGTTTGAATCAGGGTAGATGGTATTGCATACATAAATATCCAATAGGCCATCGCCATTAATATCAACCACGGCAACTCCCCTGGCCCAGCGGCCTTTGCCACCAACATCTGCCTTATCGGTAACGTCTTCAAACTTAAAGTCGCCTTTGTTGATATATAGTTTGTTGGATACCAAACTGCCTGTAAAATAAAGATCCTGCAGACCGTCATTGTTAAAATCGCCAACGCCGACTCCCCCACCGTTATAGATGTTCACAATATCAAGCGGGTTAATAGAATCGTTCTCTTCTATCTTATTATTGAAATGAATACCGGAATGAAAGGAAGATACCTGTTCAAAAAGCTTCGGTTTCTGACAAGAGACGGTAATTAAACAAGCAAATAAAATATAGGGGTAAAATCTCTTCATAATTGGGTTTATACCTGGTAAAACTTAAGATCAATACAGCAAAACTCCAACAAACGGTTAAACCAGTATTATAAAAATAAACAAAACCAGACTGATTGTAAAAGGCTTTCCTCAAAAGAGAGGAAAGCCTTGGATCTATCTCATGTTTGCTATCTTATTTTCCGGCAGCGTAAGCAGGATTCTGCGTCAGGTTGGGATTTAACGCGATAGCCTGCTGCGGAATAGGCAGAATATCGCGCCCCGTAGGCAAGGCAGTGCGCCATACTCCATGTGGCTGCCCGTCATGCGTTGGGCCTGGCGCAGGGTTAGGTTGTGGCGTGGTTGTATTGTCTGCGCCATACGCTTGCTGAATAAATGCAGCAGCAACACCAGGGCCAGCTCTCCGCAAGTCATAGAATAAAGAATATTCGCCGGTGAGCTCATGGCGGTATTCGCTGTAAACCATTTGCAGAGGATCGGTAATTGGCTGAGCGGGGGTTCCGTCATAACGAGCACCGTCCTGCATTACGGCGGGCGCGGACCCACCAAAAGCGCGATCTCTCACCGTTTTAATATCAGCCAAACCACCGGCAACATCACCCAAACGGATTTTACATTCGGCGCGGTCCAAAAGTACTTCCGCGTAGCGCATTAATATTTGGTTTTGCGCGCCGAAAATGGTTTGGTTACCGGAGTTACCAGTCAGGTTTGGATCACGCCATTTTTTTGCGCAATAGTAACCAGACCGTTTCTGGTCGGAAACGCCATACCAGGGATGGGTAGCAGTACCGCAAGTATTGATGATATTGCCATCATCACCCTTATAACGCGGATCGCCATTGTTAAAGCCGGAAATTACTTCGGGATAGCCCTTAATGCCGCCCCACTTAGCTATAATACCGGGGCTGGCAATTTGCTCGCCAGGACCAATAATAGTAGCTATACGGCGCAGGTCGCCGGGCTGATATGAAAGCCACAGACCTGGGTTGCCATAGTCATACCCAAAGTTGTCCACTTCTTCCGGCCAACTAAAGTCATCAATCCAGGCAACTTCGCCGCCGTTCTGCCAGCCGCCATCCCAGCTTTGCGAACCCTGAACATCAAACTGGATCTCAAATAAAGATTCATCATTGTTTTGATGATCAAACTCATGAACGTTCATAAACACGGGCAGCAAATGATAGTTATTGGTAAGCTCCGGATTGTTGAACGCAGCCAGCGCGGCGGTATAATTCTTTAACCACATCTGCGCAGCACCCTCATAAGCATAGGCAGCTCCCTTAGTGGCCCTGCCAAGCTCTGATGCAGGCAAGGTGGTTTTTGAAAGCAGCAGACCTTCTGCTTTTTGCATATCAGCTACCACTTGCTGAAATACCTGGTCCTGAGTGCTTCTTGGTGTAAGACCATTGGTCACAGGGTTCAGTTCCAGCGGTACGCCGCCAAATGAGCCGGCAAGATAATAGTAGCTGAGGCCGCGTAAAAAGTAAGCTTCGCCGGTTAACCGGTCAGCTAAAGCCGATGTAACTATACCTTTACTCTTGGCTGTAGCGATGATACCAAAAGCAGAATTAGCCCGGGCAATATTAAAATAAGCGTTTTGCCAGAAGGTATAAATCGCCCCAAAATCAGAAGAGATCTGGTAATTGTTCCACTGAATATCCGCGCCATAGTTAAACCAGTCGTGGGTTTGGAAATTAGCGTAATACCAGATCGATTTCTTCAGCAGGTCGCTGTTCTGGAAACCATCATATATACTGTTCACTAGCGCCACCACGTCAGACGATTTCTGGAAAGTAGCATCCGCCGTAGAAGAAAAGGTATTCGTTTGCGTCAGAAATCCCTTTCTGCATGCTGATGGTATTAAACAACCCGCCAGCAATGTAATCAGTATCAGTTTTTTTCTATATATTTTCATAATCTTTTCAATCAATCAGCCTTATTAAAAAGTAACATTTAAACCAATGGTATAATACCTGGATGACGGATAGGTACCGTTATCAACGCCGTTTTGCGTGGCGTTACCTCCCTGTATACCAATTTCGGGATCAAGACCTTTATAACTGGTAATAGTAAATAGGTTCTGCGTAGAAACGTATACCCTTATTTTTGACAGCGTTGTTCTTCTTACCCAATCGGCAGGTAAAGTATAGCCAACGGTAAGATTCTTCAACTTAAGGAAGCTACCATTTTCAATCCATGCACTTGATGGCACATTACTGCCAATAGCATCATCATTGTAATTGGCTCTTGCATATACATTTGACGGATGAGACGGTGTCCAGTGGTTTAAGTAATAATCATAGCTTACATTCTCCACGCCTACAAAACTTCTGTTTTGGAAACTCTCCAATGAACTTTCTTCGTAATTCAGAATCTTGTTGCCATATACCCCATAGAAGTAGGCATTAAAGTCAAAATTCTTGTAAGCAAGGTCAACAGTAAAGCCGCCATAAAACTTTGGTATCGGACTTCCTAAACTCACCTGGTCATCAGGTGTTATTTGGCCGTCGCCATTCACATCAGCAAACAGACGGTCGCCGGGACCTGTTGCGGTTTTCTGGTAGTATGGGTTACTTGGGTTCTTAGCTGCTGCTTGCGCATTCAATGCATCTATCTGTGCCTGGGTCTGTATAATACCTAATGATTTGTATCCGTAGAACTCACCAACCGGCTGACCAATATAGGTGCGGGTGAAAGAGCCCCAGCCATTACCAGCAAGCGTTAACGTACCTAACTGGCCCACAGAATTAGTACCAGAATAAAGGCTGGTGAGTTTATTGCTAAGTGTGGTAAGCGTTAAACCAAATCCATATCTGAAATCTTTGTTAGTATGATTGTAATTAACGGCAAATTCTAAACCCTTATTTTCCATACTACCAACGTTTTCACTTAAGGTAGAATAACCGGTTTGAGGCGAAGCAGTGATGCTGAGCAGGAAATCTTGCGATTTGCGCTGATACCAGTCCACTGTTAAATTAAGGTCGCCATGGAGAAATGATGCGTCAAGACCGATGTCCTTCTGGAAATCGGTTTCCCAGCGCAGGTTTGGGTTTTCGGGCTGAATTGGGGCTATACCGGGCTGAAAAGTTCCATTACTGCCACCGGTTTTACCAAAGGGATAACCGAAGTTACCGCTCGTTGTTGGAGCAGAGCCGGATTGATAAAGCGCCTGATATTGAAATACCGGAATCGGGATAGCGTTACCCACCTTACCGTAACTACCCCTGATCTTTAAATCATTTAACCAATCCACATTTTTAAGGAAAGATTCCTCCTTGGCTCTCCATGCAACTGCACCTGACGGAAAAATACCATACTGATGATCGGGCGAAAACTTGGAAGAACCGTCTCTCCGTATGGTACCGGTTATTAAATATTTATCGCTGAATTTGTAGGTTAGCCTGGCAAATTGTGAGGCGTAAGCGGTTATAGTTTGCCCGTTACCATTTTTATCCAATTGCAAGTTGGTAACCTGCGACAGATCTCGAATTACAGAGTTTGGTGGCGTGCCCTGGCCACCCATAGCAGTGTAAGTATTTTTTTGTTCTGAAACACCGCCTACAAAATTAATGGTGTGTTTACCAATTGTCTTATCATACGAAATGGTGTTTTCCCATAACCATTCAAAGGTCTGATTAAGGTGCTGACTATACAGTGCGTTTTGGGTAGCGCCACCCAGGCCATATTGCTGATCAGAACGGTCGTCTTCCGGCTGGAAGAATGAACCTGAATAGTTGCTCACGTTTATACCACCATTAGTTTTGATGCGAAGACCATCAATAATGGTTGCCTCCAGTGAAGTATTAGCTAAAAAAAAGTTGGTAATGTTCTGATATCTGTTATTATCAATAGTATAAACTGGGTTGCTGTATTTAGCCACATAGGTATTTTGCGGGTTATAGAAACCGTAATTACCGTGGCCGTCTGTAATCAAATTGGTTAGTTTATTACCGCCATCCATGGTTGGGGGCAGTTGGCTCAGCAGCACCAGACTTCCCGTGCCGAAAGGATTATTGGCGTCCTGATAGCTGTATTTAGCATTGGTAGATGATTTAAGCCATTTCAATGGTTTATAATCAACGTTTGAGCTCAAGCTAAGACGTTTAAAATAAGAACCCAGCACAATGCCTTTTTGGTCATAGTAGCCAATTGAAGTAGCAGACTGCACTTTTTCGTTACCACCCCGGATGCCCAAAGTATAGCTCTGCGTTAAACCAGTTCGGTAAACGGCATTTTGCCAGTCGAGATTGGTAAGTGACGAAGGATTACGCCATTGAGGCATCTCACTAAAGTTGTGCTGCGGATCAGCGTCGGCAACTTCATTGGCGAGGGTGGCCCACTGCTGAGCATTTAGTATATTATATTCTTTCGGCCTGCTCTGAAAGGCATTATAAGCATCAAAGGTAACCTGGGTACCGTCTTTCCGGCCTCTTTTGGTAGTGATGATTACCACACCGTTTGCCGCCCGTACACCGTAAATTGCTGTGGCCGAAGCGTCCTTTAACACGTCAATTGAAGCGATGTCATTTGGATTGATGTTATTGAGTCCGCCCTGTAAAGGATAGCCATCGACAACATACAGCGGTTGGTTGCCGCCGGTGGCCAAACTACCCACGCCGCGGATCAGTACGCTCATGTTGCCGCCCGGTGCAGCATCGTTATTTACAATTTGCACGCCTGCGGCACGCCCCTGTAGCGCCTGATCAACAGTGGTAACGGGCACCTGCTCAATCTGCTGTGCCGAAACGGATGATACAGATCCGGTAAGATCCTTGCGGGTAGAAGTACCGTAACCTATAGCTACCACATTTACTTCCTGCAAGGCCTTGTTGGAGCTGGCAAGCCGTACGTTAATTGTTCTGTTGGCTCCCACGGGTACTTCCTCGGTAGCAAATCCGGTAAAAGAAAATACCAAGACGGCACCCGGCGCTACCGAAATATTGTAAGCGCCGTTAACATCTGTAATAGTTCCCCTGGATTCGCCTTTAATGCGTACCGTGACACCAGGAAGGCCGGCGCCATCATCGGCCGAGGTTACCCTCCCCCTGATCTGTACATTTTGCGCTTTAACGGACAGCCCCGCCAGGAGCAGTATCAACAGCAACGGCAAGCTGTGACCGACTAAAGACACTACATTTTTGAATAGTAATTTTTTAATCATAGTAATTGAGGTTGAAAATTGGTTTTGATAATACGTTCAGAAAAACGGCCGCCTTCTAAGAAATTCAGCATGATAAAATTAGAATAGTGTAAAAGCGCATTGTAACACAAATGTTAATATTCATAGCACAAATGTTAAAGACCCCCTAAAGCCTATTTTATAACCTATTGGTGCGCCTTTCCCATGAGCTAAGTGTAAAAAAGACAATTTGGATGGTAAATGAATACCATAAATTGCGGCTAAAATATCAGCGCCGGAAAGTCATTTGATTTAGCTTTATTCCTTATATTAGATCAGCACCCGCTGTAAACCAATCAAAACCTAATGGGCCCGAAACATTTACTTTCTTTTGCATTATGCATCTTGCTGTGGAACTATGGTTACGGCCAGAATAACCGCTACCAGTTTTCTCATCTGGATATTAACAATGGCTTGTCTAATAACCAGATCAATTGTATCTACAAAGATCATGATGGTTTTATGTGGTTTGGTACCACCTCTGGGTTAAACCGGTATGATGGTTATAAATTCAGGGTATTCAAAAACAACTACAAAGACAGTAATTCCATATCCGACAATTACATCCTTCGCATTTTTGAAGGACCCGGCCACAAGATGTGGGTTTACACCCATAACAACTTCTCCATTTACGATCCGGCAACAGAAAAATTTCTGGCAAGCGCCAGCGACGAACTCAGGCGTTATCACATCAGAACCCATGATCTCAACTTTATTAAAAAGGACAGCAGGGGCAAGTATTGGTTTATTACCAATGATAATGGCCTTTATTGCTATTCCTCCTCAACAAACCAAACACTATGGTTTAATCATGCTACAGGCGCGCGCCTGCAGTTACATTCAAATGAGGTTAAAGATATTGCCGACTGTGGCGAGGGCGTACTATGGGTAATCTATAATGACGGCGTATTGGAGAAAGTTAATGTAGATAAGAGGAAAATCGTCGACAAATTCAGCCTCCCTGTAGCGAATCTCCACGGGCCAACTACGGGCTACTCGCTTGTGGCGGATTACAATCAAAACTTATGGATCTGGAACGCAGGCAGTCAGGACGGTGTTTACTTTTTAGACACCCGCAACAAAACCTGCAAACACTTCTGCAAAGAAAACAACGCGTTGCTTCTCAAATCAAATATTATTAATAATATCGTTATTGATCAGGATAACGCCGCGTGGATAGGAACGGATCACGGCGGTATTAGCGTTGTTGACCCAGTAACCTTTAAGATTACCTATCTTACCCCCCGCCAGGACGACCCTAAAACATTAAGTGGGAACAGTGCCGTATTGTATAAGACCGACGATGGCATTATCTGGGCCGGAAGCTATAAACAAGGTATCAGCTACTACCATAAAGACGTTTTCCAATTCCCGGTGGTCAGGAACATTGCCTCGGACCACTCATCGTTACCTTATGAGGATGTAGATTGCTTTAAAGAAGATAAAGAGGGCAACCTGTGGATAGGAACAAATGGCGGAGGGCTGCTTTACTATGATCGCACACTAAACAAATACACTATCTATAAGCACGACGAAAGAAACAGTAACAGCTTATCTAACGATGTGGTGATCGGCCTGTGTATTGACCATGAGGGTAAATTATGGATAGGAACATATTTCGGTGGACTTGACTGTTTTGATGGCCACACCTTTAAACATTTCAGGCATAATGATAAATTGTCTGGATCTATAGCTGACGACCGGATCTACGCGATTTTTGAAGACAAGAATTTTAACATTTGGGTAGGCACGTTTGCCGGAGGAATTAATGTTTACAACAGAACTACCGGAAAATTCACGGCCCCTTATCGTAATTTAAGTTCGGGGTATGCATCTGTTCTTTACCCGGACGGCGACCGGCTTTGGGTGGGAGAAGACAAGGGTATTGATCTTGTAGATATAAAAAGCGGCACTGTTAAACATTACAGCCACACGCCGAACTCAGGCAGAGGTTTGGTAGCCGACGACGTGAACTCGATCACCAAAGATAGCCGTGGCCTTATTTGGATTGGCACAAAAGGAGGTTTGAGCGTTCTGAATCCCCAATCAGGACATTTCTTTAATCTATATGAAGAGCGGAACTTGCCAGCCAACAATATACTGGACATTTTGGAAGATGATCTTGGCCGCATGTGGCTTAGCAGCACCAATGGTATTGCCTGCGTAAAAGTAAGCGGCGCAGGTAACAATCTGCATTTCGACATTGACAATTTTGATACCGAAGACGGGCTTCAGGGGCGGGAGTTTAATGTAAAAGCTGCATATAAAACCCGAGAAGGCCAGATGATCTTTGGCGGCGGCCACGGCTTTAACATTTTTGATCCGCTCAAGATCAATTTGCCTAATACCAAACCGCCGCTTGTTTTTACTGACCTGCAATTGTTCAATAGAAGCGTTGCTGTTGGCGATACGATTAAAGGGGATGTAGTTTTAACTAAAGCTATTACGGCAAACCCGGCGTTAACCTTTAATCATAACCAAAACGACTTCAGCATTGAATTTGCATCATGCGATTTCTTCAATTCACGTAAAATAGTTTATCAATATCAGCTCGAAGGATTTGACAAGGGCTGGCTCAATGCCTCCCCCTCATCCAGAAAAGCTACTTATACCAACCTCGATGCGGGCGACTACGTTTTCAAAGTGAGGGCATACAACATTAACAATAAATTGAATGCGAGCATAATCAGCTTACCCATTAAAGTAAAGCCGCCTTTTTGGAAATCACCCGCAGCTTATGTCATTTACATTATCGCCTTTATAAGCGGTTTGTATATTATGCGGCGCCGTGGTATTAATAAACTGAAACGTGAATTTGCGGCCGAACAGGAAAAGCTTGAAGTTGAACGCAAAATAGAGCAAGAACGTGAAGGAGCCAGAAGGCTCCATGAGCTTGACCTCATGAAAATCAAATTCTTCACCAATGTAAGCCACGAGTTCAGGACTCCCCTCTCACTCATTTTGCTACCCATAGAGCAGTTGCTCAAGAACAACACCAATACTTCAGACTATCAGCAACTTACCACAATTAAGAAAAACAGCAGGCGCTTACTCAACCTGGTCAATCAGTTGCTCGACTTCCGGAAGATGGAATTTAAGGAACTGAAACTAAATGCCACCCAAGGCGACATTATCGAGTTTATAAAAGATGCGGCAAACTCATTTTCGGACGTAGCGCAGAAAAAGGATATCAGCTACGTTGTTGAAGCGGAAGCGGAGCACCTGATTACTTCATTTGATCAGGATAAAATAGAACGAATCATGTTCAACCTCCTCTCTAATGCGTTCAAATTCACACCCGGCGGCGGCAATATAGCGGTATTGATCAATGTGAGGAAAGATGAGCAAAGTAACAAAGCCGACGCGCAGATTCTTGAAATAAAAATTATAGACACAGGGATAGGCATAAGCGTCAATAAACAACATAAGATATTCAACCGTTTCTTTCAGGATGACGTACCGGATAATCTGCTGAACCAGGGAAGCGGAATAGGATTAGCTATTACCCGCGAATTTGTGAAACTTCATAATGGAACCATTGAAGTAGAAAGCGAGCCAGGTCAGGGAAGCTGCTTTACCATACTTCTACCTGTACTTGCAGAAGCGGCAATTGAACAAGCCACCCCTGTTGTGATCGCGCCCGAGGCTAAGAAGGACAAGGAGCACTTAAATAGTTCATCTAAAAAGCCTGTCGTATTACTTGTTGAGGATAACGAAGATTTCAGATTCTATTTAAAGGACAATCTGAAACAGTATTTTCAGATTATTGAAGCGGCAAACGGACACGAGGGCTGGCAAAAAGCCCTTGGCCTGCAACCCAATATTATTGTAAGCGATGTGAATATGCCACAAATGAACGGGCTGGAATTCTGTAAAAAAATAAAGGCCGATAACCGGACTACACATATGCCGGTGATCTTGTTAACCGCTATGTGCGAACATGAGGACCAGCTTTTGGGACTTGAGAGCGGTGCTAACGACTACATTATGAAGCCCTTTAACTTTGAGATCCTGCTTTCCAAAATCCATAACCTGTTAATGCTACAGGATACGCTGATCAAGACCTACCGCAAGCAGGTGGATGTTAACCTGGAAGATATTAATATAGAGTCTGAAGACGATAAGTTTATCAGGACTGCCATTAAACTGATTGATGATAACATCACGAATCCTAACTTTTCTGTAGAAGAACTGAGCCGCATGATGTTTTTGAGCCGGGTTTCGCTGTACAAAAAAATGCTAACCATAACCGGGAAAACGCCGGTAGAATTTATCCGCAGTATAAGGTTAAAAAAAGCGGTACAACTGCTGGAAAAAAGCAAACTCAACATTGCAAGTGTGGCCTACGAGGTTGGATTTAGCAACCCTACCTATTTTTCCAAAGTATTTAAGGAAGAATATGGCATGTTGCCGTCAGATTATTTAACGCGTCTTAAAAAAGGACAAACCACATTACAGGATACAGTGGCAGATTAACATTTTTGTTAGCATTGTAAACATTCCTGATAGCCGCGGGCGCTGCTTAGCAACTAAATTTACCGTACGACCATTTTTTCCCATAAATAGTGGTTTACAATTGATTTAATTTCAAGCCGTCCGCAAGGGACGGCTTGAAGTATTGTTAATATTATCATCAATCTAACCCGCTAATCCTTGCTGTCCTTATGCCATCTAATGCCTTGCTTAATAAAGCAATAACTGTATGTTCTTTATTACTATTAACCATAGTACATACCCACGCAATTGCCCAATACCAATACCCGTTTCAAAATCCAGATCTTGACGCAGAAGGCCGGATCACCAATCTACTTTCGTTAATGACCGTTGACGAAAAGATTAATTGCCTGGGCACCAATCCTTCGGTGCCGCGATTAGGGGTAAAGGGCACGGGGCATGTAGAAGGCTTGCATGGCCTTTCGATGGGTATTATCGGTAACTGGGGTGGCAGAACGCCCGTGCCCACTACGATATTCCCCCAAAGCATCGGTCTGGGTGAAACCTGGGATCCGGAGCTGTTGCAAAAAATTGCAGCGGTTGAAGCAGAAGAAACGCGGTACCTCTTTCAGTCCGGAAAATACCACAAAGGGGGACTGGTAGTTCGTGCGCCCAATGCCGATCTGGGCCGCGACCCGCGCTGGGGCCGTACAGAAGAATGTTATGGCGAAGATCCTTTCTTTAACGCAACCATGGTGGTAAGCTATATTAAAGGCTTACAAGGTAATAACCCAAAGTACTGGAAAACGGCCGCCCTAATGAAACATTTCTTAGCCAACAGCAATGAGAACAGCCGCGATAGTAGCAACTCCATTTTTGATGACCGCCTGTTTTATGAGTATTATGGCTATACCTTCAGAAAAGGAATTGAAGTGGGCGGATCAAGGGCTTATATGGCTTCTTACAATAAGGTAAATGGCATTCCTCAGGCTGTTAACCCGATGCTTAAAGAAATAACGGTGAAGCAGTGGGGACAGGATGGTATGATCTGCACGGATGGCGGTGCTTATGGCCTTTTACGAACGGCTCATCATTATTATAAAACACCCGAAGAAGCGGCGGCTGGTTGTATCAAAGCCGGCATTAACCAGTTTTTAGACAATTACAAAGCCGGAGTTAAAGGTGCACTCGCTAAAGATCTGATTACAGAATCCGAGATTGATGAAAATCTGCGAGGGGTATTTAGGGTGATGATTAAGTTAGGGCAACTGGACCCGCCGCAGATGGTTCCTTATACAAAAATTGGGGAAGGTCCGGAGCCTTGGCTAAGCAAAGAACACCAGCAACTTGTTAGGCTGGCTACCCAAAAATCAATTGTACTTCTAAAGAACAATCAGAATTTCTTACCCCTCAACAAGCATACTATCAAAACAATTGCGGTAATTGGTCCTCGTGCAGAAACTGTTTTGGAGGACTGGTACAGCGGAACGCCGCCTTATAGCGTAAGCCCGGCCGAAGGTATTAAAAACAAAGTTGGCGATGGCGTTACCGTATTGCACAGCACCAATAGTGCAATTGCACTGAGTATGGCAAAAGCTGCTGATGTTGTAGTGGTATGTGTGGGCAACAATCCATCAGGCAATTTAGGCTGGAAGAAAGTTGACGGACCTACTGAAGGGCGCGAGGCGGTTGACCGGGAAAGTTTATCCCTTGATTCATTGCAAGCGGATCTGGTAAAAAAACTATATGCTGTTAATCCACACCTTGTACTGGCGCTCATCAGTAGCTTTCCTTACGCTATTAACTGGGAGCAGGAGAATTTGCCTGCTATTATACACCTTACCCATTGCAGCCAGGAACTGGGCAATGCGCTGGCGGATGCGCTTTTTGGAGATATTAACCCTGGAGGCAGACTTGTGGAAACCTGGCCATCCTCTATAGGGCAGCTACCACCCATGATGGACTACAACATTCGCGATGGCCGTACCTACATGTATTTTAAATCAAAACCCCTCTACCCTTTTGGGTACGGACTTAGTTATACTACCTTTAAAATAGATGGTCTCGAGGTGCCAGCAATTGCGCATCATAATGATACGGTAACCATCAAGGTAAAGGTGACCAACACCGGCAAAAGAGCCGGAGACGAAGTGGTACAGCTGTATGTTAAACACCTCAGATCAAAAGTTGAACGACCGCAAAAAGAGCTAAAAGGGTTTAAACGCGTAAGCCTTAATCCCGGTGAAGAGCAAACAGTTCTGCTCAAAATGGCCGTGGCCGATCTGGCTTATTGGGACGTTCGCCAGAAACGGTTTAAAGTTGAAAACGAACCGGTAAAAATAATGGTGGGCGCATCATCCGCTGATATCAGACAGGTCGGTGAGATCCGTATCCGCAATTAGCCTGCATAGCTCGGAAATAAGTTTTGTCGACTATATACCGCACCATAAAAAAGCCGGAATGTGACGTTCCGGCTTTGATAATCTATTTAAAGGTTTAAACCACAAAGACTTTTATATAATCCAGCAGGACATTTTTAATAAACTAGGTTAGCAGTGTTATTAACAGTATAAACCGGTTTACCATCGCTTACAGTTTTCACATCTGCAAATTTCACACCGTCGGCATTATTAACAACCACCTTTGCATTATCCGGTAGTTTGATTTCATCAAAGCTTACGTTTTTGAGCTTATGATCGGCGTCGGCAAAGCCGTTGATGTCAATAACTGGTTCTTTTCCAGATGCTCGGGTCAGGTCGATATTTTTAAAAACGTAGTTCTCAAACATCGGCACTTGCGGGGCCGCCTGTCCGTCGTTATTATAGTTAACAGCCGAAAAAACAGTAATCTGCTGTAACTCGCAATCCATTACTGTTACATTTTTAACATATCCACCACGCTCCTTGGTGCCTTTGATCTGCATGCCATGCAGCAGCGCACCGGCCTTGCAATCGCGTACCAGCACATCGCTAACGCCGCCCGACATCTCGCTGCCTATTGATATGCCATGCCCCTTAACGAAGGTACAATCGGTAATACGCACGTTTTTAGTTGGCTTGCCAATGTAAAAACCTTCCGGGTTTTTACCCGATTTCACTGCGATGCAATCATCACCAGTTGAAAAGGTACAGTTGAAGATATAGCTGTCGTCAGAAGAATCAGGGTCGATACCATCGCCGTTGCGCGCGGTGCTTACAATGTTCAAGTCGTGAAGGGTTACACCTTTACTATAGATATAATGAATGGTCCAGCATGGCGAATCTTTGATTTGCAATCCTTGGATCTCTACATCTTTGCAATTCATTAAACAGATCAAACGGCCACGACTCCGTATTCCATTCTTTTCGATCATCGCTTTACCCAACGCACCTCCTGCCCCGCTGATGGTACCCAGTCCTCTGATAGACAAGTCTTCTACCGCAAAACCGCCTTTATGATCCATCACTCCGGCGTTGATCAGACTGGCATAGGTTTTCATCTCCCAGCCCTCAAAGCGATTATTGAAGAACGGCATGTAATCATCCGTATTACTGCTTCCTTTTAGCACGCCACCTTTAGCAATCAGCAATGTCATGTGGCTTTTTAAGAATAACGCGCCACTTAAAAATGTACCCTCCGGAATCAGGACGGTTCCTCCTGCCGGGCATTCGTTTATAGCTTGCTGTATTTGTTTGGTATTAAGCGTAATGCCATCGCCCTTTGCACCAAAAGTTACAATATTTAATATTTTCCCCTTTGCTCTGGTAGTAAAGTGAACAGAAGCGCTCATGACAGATAATTTCCCCTCCTTGCATTCAGCCTTTACCGCGCAGGTATATGACGAGGATGGAGTAAGGTTTTCGAACAGGTAATTACATTTTTCAACTGTCGCAATGTCCTTTCCATTTAGGATGATATGGTACCTGGCAATGTTATCATAATGATCTGGTTTATCCCATACAATGGTTGCAGATGAGGGGGATATCGTTCCCGGCGTCACTATAATATGTTGTGGCGCGTCTGCTGTGGCGAAAGCAGCAACGAATAAGGCATTAAGAAAAAGGATAAGGATGAATGCTTTCTTCATAAGGATCATTTATTTATGATTCGCTAACATCAGTGTTACTACAGGTTCTATCAGCTTACGGGAACCGACGGCATCCAGATGTAGTCCATCAGCTGTCATGGTATCAATGTTTAAACCCGGTGTTTTATAGCCGTTCACAAAAAGACAATGGTTGTGTTTAGCTACTTTCTTAAAAGTTTCACTCATCGCTTTAACACGCTGACCGCCTCCGGCGTATTTTTCAGTAGCTTCGGCCTTTGTGCCATAGGGCGGCGGAGAGATAATAATGATCCTTGCTTTTGAAATTGACGGATAGCTGCAATGCTTAATCTTATCGATCAGCTTTTGAAGGTTTACAGGTACTTCCGCCTGCCTATTTGCGAAAACAGCCTTGCCATCATTAGTACCCAGTTCAAGAACAATAAAATCAAAAGGACGATTGCCGGTAACATCAGCTGCCTTCTTTAAATTCTCGTCGATCACCATCAGCGAATTTAAGGTGGTATCACCGTTGTTCACAAAACCAATGGTACGGCCCGACTTACTGATATTAAAAACCTGCGCATTCGGCAAGGCCCATTGTATTTGCTTGGGCCAGCTGTGCGGAAAGGTGCCGTTGCTGTCGCCCAAAGTGAATATGTTAAGCTTTTGATCAGACATGGGTGTGTTTTGCGCTCGGACAAAAATGGGTGTGAGTAGCAAAAAGGCAACAAGGCTTCTGAGTAGAGGTTTCATGGCGCTTATAAATTGGTTTAACTATCAGTGGTTGTTCGTCCGGTCACGTAACAGATCAGACGATGCTTAAAATTGGTTTGTGCGAACATAAATGATAGCACCTGGTTTCACGTCCTGCACCGTCCTGCTTTAACTACTCCAATTGCGGGCATTTAACAATCCACTGTTAATTATTGGTTATGATACTAATAAATATTTTCCTTGTTAACCTATCCTTTATCACCTCCATCGTATCAATCGCATTTTCAGTGGCCATTAATGGTTGCGCCGGATAAAGTTGGTGCTGGTCGATAAAAACAGCACAGTTCAAATACTTTTTACTGATATGATATTTCTTCAATACACCATGGAATGAAAGTATTCTAACCTGTGGTTTTAAAATAATTCGTATAACATCTTCCCTTCCAAAGAGTCGGAGTGCTTCTTTTTTAGGTTTATACAAACCATTATAGATACAATCATCATGCAGCACAATTATATGCCTTACCGTAAACGGTTTGTTACTACCTTGTTCAACCACTGTTGGAATAACCCAATAGTTAACGTTAGTATCAACATGAATAAAGCCGGCGCTGTCGGCATTTAACAAACGCGGCCTTTGCGCCAGGCAACACCCGCCAAACGCGGTCAGGAGCAATATAAGGATGAATATTGTTTTGATTTTCATGATCTATTGTGATTGGTCGGTTAATTTATCCCTATGGTGAAAATAGCAAAACCAGGGGAGATATAACAGTGCGACCAGTCGACCGCTGAATATCAAATTAACGCGTCAAAACAGAACAACCGACGTTATCACTTGCCCACCACAGGCGGCTTCAGGTAGTGCCTAAAAAACTGATAAAGCCTACTTAAAGATGCACTGGTTTGAGGCACAGCATGCCCTTTGCCATAATTAACAAGCGTAGAAGCAGGTACGTGCAATGAATCTAACTTAGCTTTAAAATGCGCAATCTGATCCTGATAGTACCGGTCGTCATCGGTATTATAAAAGAAGATAACCGGCGCAGTAGCTGACGATTGGACCAGGTATGCGGAACCCATAGATTGCCACAAAGCATAATTCTTATTCAACTCACCCCAAGCCCAGGGGCAGCGGATTTCAAGGTTGACGTCGCCATCGCCAGAGGCATTGTAGATCTGTGTATAATCAAATACGCCTGGGCCAAGCGCTGCGGCTTGCACCTTATCAGAAACGCCGATGTTAAACCCTGTATTTTCAATATCCGGTACTTTTCTGTCGCCAATAGCCATTGAACCGGCAGTTGAACCGCGGGAAAAACCAAATATTCCAATCTTGCCCGATAAACCGAGTTTGCTCCCCATTGCACGCAAGGTGCGAACGGCAGACCTCACTTTGCGCGCCGCATCGGGGTTGGTTTCGTAAGACTTGTATGTATCAGGTCGTCCATTCACAGGTTGGCCCTTTGCCCATGGGCAATATTTAGGATGATCGGCAATGGCCCAGGCCATGCCATTAGCAGGTGCGCCCTCTAAAAAAGAGTCATTAAAGGCCGCCAAAGTATACTCCTCCTTCAATCTTTGATTCTTATTCTCGTCGGTTAACTCTTTCTTAACAGGATCGTAAGTAGCATAGCTGTTACTGTAAGAAAATGATAATATCACCGGAACCGCCTTGGCTGCATTGGCGGGATAAATTACATCCATACTCAGGTTATCACCTGAGGTATATTCTTCGGGTGTGTTATATACCGTTGGATCATCTTTGAAGTAAGGCGCGTTTCGGGCTATACGGTAACCTTCAAATAGTATATATGATTGATAATGAGAACAGTCCTTACAGCCGCAGAAATGCCCTGCAGCAATGGAATCATTAATGGCGATGATATCTGCATTGATTGTTGGTGACGCAGCATGCCTTTCACCAGCATAATTTAATTCGATAACACGAAATCCCTGGGCCAATAGCCAGGCCACATCCTGTTTATTACTGTTCCTCCCGATTTTTTTGATATGCAGATTCTCCAGGTAGACTACTGTTACGTAATTACCGGCATAATCTTTAATCGGCACTTTGGCTTCGGTTACGGTGCAGGCAATGCTGCTGCCTGTAGTTTTACTTTGCCACTTCCCGGTGGATGAGAAACACTGAACCGAGCAGATCACTAAAAATAGAAGTATAATATAACGGACCATTAAATAATATGTGTTTGTGGACAGCGAAATAAGTACAGCGGCTGTGATTGGCATCAAATGTAGGTAAAAAAGCCCTCCGAAAACTGATTTTCCTGTTCGCCTGCATCGCTTCTGTCTGTAACATCAGTGTGACGCATTCAGCCCTATTCAATGTCGTTTCCCCCCCTCCTTTTGACAAGCAACATCCGTTACCTTTACAAAAAAGGATTATGAGAAAAATTATAGTAACCGAATTTATCACCCTCGATGGTGTTATAGAAGCACCGGGCGGCAATGAAACGCCTCATCCTCACGGTGGTTGGCAATCTCAGTACAGAGCCCCTGAGACCGGACAGTACAAAATTGATGAGCTTGCCAGTGTGGACGCCTTGTTGTTGGGCAAAAACACCTATCAACAGTTCGCACGCTACTGGCCTACACAAACCGGCGAATTTGCCGATCCTATTAACCGGTATCCGAAATATGTGGTATCCCATAGCCTGCAAAAGGCAGAATGGAACAACAGCCATATCCTCCGCGATGTAACCAAAGACGTTGCCGCCCTTAAAGAGACCGATGGTGGGGATATTCTAGTTTACGGAAGCGCAGCGCTGGTTAAAGCATTACTCCACCACGACCTTGTGGATGAGTTGCGGCTGATGATGTTTCCTCTATCCATTGGCGGCGGATTGAAGCTTTTTGACGATAACAGGGAATTAAAGAAATTCGAGCTTAAACACGCGCAGACAATGAATAATGGGGCATTGATACTGGAATATCGGCCAAGTGAGCAATAGATAGGCAACTAAATGTTCAACGCAGGGCCCCTTCGGAGACCCTGCTAAGACGAAGGGCCTTGATAAGACGGAAAAGACTTTTCAGGTATTATATATTTCTTGAAGTTTATTCCCCACCTGCCGTACATATTCTGCTTGCATATGCCCTTCGCACAGTCGCCATTTACCTTCCCGATTTCTATACACCTTATTAATTTCAAATGCATCCTTTACTTCAAATTTCATTTTATGAACGCCATGGTCAAGGTAACCAATAGGCGTAACTTTGACGGGTAGCATACCTGTAGATTGCGTTATTGAAAATTCTGTTGGCTCATATCCCGCTAACGTCTCATAACTCACTTCATCAACTCTAAACCTGTCTTCGCCGTTTCCATCAAGTTTAACGGAAACAACTTCATCATTTAAATTTTCTGTCACAACACCCCGACCAACGGGGGTAATTACTATTTCATTGATACTGTAACTCATAAATTTAATCTAATTAAAGAATAGTCTATTGACTATAATAACTTGATTTAGCTTGTTGTTTTCTCCAAACTCCACTTAATGTCCAATTACAAATTATGACTGATAGGTAGGGCTTATACACCCAAAAGTAAAAAGGGGTTGCGTAATATTGCAGTATAGAACAACTATCTATTACAATGCTGTTACCATCTATCGCCGTATTTACCCTTGTCTCAACTTTTGCCTTATTTATTTATTACTTTGTTAAAAGGAAAAACTGATGGATTGAGGTTTATAGGAAAGCTAAATGAAGGTAGTTATTTGCAGTAAATGATTGTCCCCTTTCTCCATGGCAGCAGACGGGCGCTCTTCGGCACCGGGAATTTAAGAAATTTGAGGTTAAGCTTTTGAAAGCAATGGACAACGCGGTGTCGATGCTGGAATATGGGCTGAGTGTACAATAAATTAATTCACTAAGTGTGAAATGCAGAGTTCGTCCAATACCCTGCTAAGACAGAAAAATAAAAAACCTGGTAGAATTAAAGGGTTAGATCAAGAGCCAGCTGAATTACCAAAAACTGCTGAAGCATTATTAACTTACCGCCCCAAATAGCTCCAGGTAATCCTTCTAAAACGAATTCTATCCTCAAAACTGTGCTGAAATTGACTAAAATATGAGAAACTTCACCTACCCTTTTATAATTAAATTTAATATAAGATAAAAGCCGTACAAACAGATTTATTAATAAAAGGCGTGAATAAAAGTCATTTCAATTAAAATAAAACCATCATGAAAAAGCTTTTTTCTACAGCCAAAGTGGCACTTATTCCTATCTTGCTTATAATAGTTATTACCTGCAAGAAAGAAGGAGCAGCTTTACAACCAGTAGTTAAACACGAAAAACCGAGAACCCTAGCGGCTGCTAATATACCGGTGGACATAAAGAATCCTTGTTCAGAAGCCATAGCTAATGATATCCTAAATACCTACTATGACAAAACCACTATTTCAAAAATACCGTGCGATCTCCAGGATCCAAGTAAGGGATCTACCAGGGTAGCCGACATAGTTGTTTGTACTAAATGCAATACTAAATACATATGGCTGACAAAACTCACAGGTGTTAATTTTGTAGAATTAGATCAATGTCCATAAATGGGGAAGGAAGCCTCATTAAAAAATGTCAACGTTGAAATTTACCACTACTATCGGGTGTCGACCCTATACACCTGTTACCCATGCTTTCCAGCTACGGACGCCTGTGCAAGTATACTTCGTCTATAACAAAAAAGCCTTCAGCTTTTCGCTAAGGGCTTTCCTTTTTTGCCTTGGCAGGGTTTCTCCGATGGGGCTTCCTGTTGTTTATGACAAAAAGATTTTCTGCATGAATACTTCTTCAAACAGCATCAGTTTACATTGCCCTTAGGATGCCTAAATAAATTGGGTGGACGTAGCATTAGAATTTTCAAATGTGTAGGCCCCCTCGGGAGATCCTGATAAGACAAATAAAGCCATTAACGTTTTGCTTCATTTTCCAAAACGGGTATGATGAATTCTGAAAGCTCAGGTGTGTGATGTTCCTTCTTTGAAATTGCTTTCATTTTTTTAATAATATCCGGGTGTTTGTCTGCCACATCATTTTGTTCGCTGGGGTCGGTGGCCAAATCATGTAAAGACCATGTGGAGTTACCTTTTAACATGTTTAACCTGATCCCTTTCCAATTACCCATTCTGATAGACTGCTGGCCGCCATATTCAGGATATTCAAAATAGAGATAGTCGTGTTTCACCTGTTTCCCTTTGCCAAGGATGGTTGGCAAAATACTTACTCCGTCAACATCAATAGGCACTTTGAGGTTTAAAAGGTTACAAAAAGTGGGCATGATATCAATGGTTGCAGATACCAGACTGGATGTTGATCCTGCTTTAACAACACCGGGCCACGAAACTATAAATGGCTCCCGCATTCCGCCTTCATGAAGAAAACCTTTTCCCCATCCATATTCTCCTTTAAAAGGCCCGGCACTATTAAAAAAGACCGGATCTACGCCTGCATTATAGGCCGGTCCGTTATCAGAACAAAACATGATTATCGTATTATCGTACACGCCGTCGTCCTTTAACTTTTTAATGATCTGGCCTACTTGTTTGTCTAATAAGGTGATCATGGCAGCGTAGGTTGCATGCGGGTAACGGCAGGGAAAATATGAGCCGCCTAAGAATGGTTTCTCATCACCGAACTTTTTATGATAGTAAGCAACCAGATCCTTAGGCGCCTGCAACGATAAATGCGGTAATGGTGATGGATAGTACAGAAAAAATGGCTTATTACTGTTCTTATCAATAAATTTCAAAGCAGCCTTAATCAGAAAATCAGGTGCATAGTCTTTCTGCTGATATTTTTCATAATTTTTCTCATCCAATGGGTCGAGGTCCTTGTCTAGCTTCACGTCGGGGTCAACGATTTTATTATCCAGAGGAATGCGGTTGTTGTTTTCCCAGAGGTGTCCGCTATAATAGGTATGGTCCTGGCGCTGACAAATAAAACCATAAAAGTAATCGAACCCCTGGTTGTTTGGAGCACCAGCGGTCATGGGTGCTCCCAGGCCCCACTTACCTACGATGCCGGTTGTATATCCTGCTTTTTTTAAAACCTTGGCAATGGTAATGGTGGAATCAGGTATCGGGTACTGGCCTTCCAGATATGGGTTAGCCTCCATAGCCTTAAAATTCCAAACATCCCCACCCTCGGTCCATTCATCATTTCCGCGAATAAATGCCTTACCCGAGTTTTTTCCTGTCATCAATAAATACCGCGAAGGAGCGCAAACAGGATAAGCGTAGTGCTGGGTAAACCGCATGCCCTTTTTGGCCAGTTCATCAAGGTGGGGTGTTTCAATTTTTTTCTGGCCGTAGCTGCCTAACTCACCATATCCCATGTCATCGGCAAGGATATAAACAATATTGGGACGCATCTTTTTGGAGCGTTGTTGATTTGGCGATTGAGAAAAGGCATATCCGCCAGTCAAATAAATTGTTAAGTTAAGCAGCCATGCAGTTCTTTTCAATCTTTTATAATTAATCATGTTCCTTGTATCAAATAGGTAATACATCGATCGGGAATGCAATTTAATATTTAGGGGCATCAATACCTGGTAAAATATTGCGCAAACGTTTGATGTTCGGCTTGTATGGTTTCCGTATGGGTCCTACGTTGACATGGCCACACTTCTTAAAACTTATACTTACATTGGAGAACGCAGAATATCTAAAAATGGCAGAGCAATACCAACTTGAAAAAAACTTATGGACAGATGCCGACTTTGAGAAGATGAGCTGGCACGATTGTCCCATACATGCGATATTCTTTAGGAACGATTGTCAGTTACTGCTCGACATAGATTATATATTTAAGTGGGTATTAATGAAGAATAAGAAGCATTTTCAATTTTGGATAGCACCTTGTACTTTGATTTTCGACAATGTATATAACATTCAATTTGAATCTACTAATACTAACTTAATTATAGATAGTATTTGTAGAGAAAGTCCACGAGTTCCTGAGAACGCTGAATATATCAATAAAGACACCGAATACGATTGGATTATTGAAACCACTGTAGGCGAGATTAGCTTTACATCGGTTGGATATACTCAATATGTCCGTAACATTCCAACACTATTAAGAACGCAAAGTATTGACATGTTAACCAGGGGTGGAATATCCTTTGACACGTCTTTTTCTGCTCAAGGATAAGAAATTTCGTTTACAAAAAAAGCCTTCAGCTTTTCGCTAAAGGCTTTCTGCTTTTTAAAGTGACCCCGCTGAGGATCGAACTCAGGACCCACAGATTAAGAGTCTGTTGCTCTACCAGCTGAGCTACGGAGTCGGTTGCTTTGGGGAGGGCAAAGAAAGGAAATTTATTTGACCTCCCCAAATGCTGAAACAAAAATTTTAAAATGTTTTTTATGCCATCGCGTATAGTTCGTCGCGTTGCTTTTGCACGGCGTCGCTGTCAACGTATTCGTCGTAACTCATTAGCTTGTCTATCAGGCCTCCCGGTGTAAGTTCAATGATCCGGCTGGCAACTGTTTGGGTAAGCTCGTGGTCACGAGAGGTAAATAAAATTGTTCCTCTAAAATCACGCAAACCATTGTTCAAGGCAGTGATCGACTCCAGGTCGAGGTGGTTGGTTGGCTCATCAAACAGCAATACATTGGCGGCTTGCAGCATCATCCGGCTAAACATACAACGCATCTTCTCCCCGCCTGAAAGCACTGAACATTTCTTCAAAACTTCTTCACCGGAGAAAAGCATTCTGCCTAAAAAGCCACGAATAAACTGGTCATCTTTTTCGCCTTCTGAATATTCACGCAACCAGTCAATGAGGTTCATATCCTTGCCTTCAAAATACTCGGCGTTATCAGTCGGCATATCCGCAATTTTGATGGTTACGCCCCATTTAAAGCTGCCTTTGTAGTCGGTATCACGACCGGTAAGAATATCGTAGAATGCACTTGTAGCTAAGCTATTTTGTGACAATACGGCAATCTTATCGCCCTTATTCACCATCAGGTTAATATTGTCGAACAACACCTCGCCGTTAAGCGTTTTGCTCAAATTCTCTATCTGTAAGATCTGGTCACCCGCTTCGCGGCCCAGGTTATTGAACAGGATAGCCGGATATTTACGATTGGAAGGTTTAATCTCTTCCAGATTGATTTTATCTAAGGCCTTCTTACGGCTGGTAGCCTGTTTAGATTTAGAAGCATTGGCGCTGAAGCGGCGGATAAACTCCTGCAGCTCCTTAACCTTGTCTTCCATCTTTTTATTCTGGTCAGAGCGCTGTTTCAATGCCAGCTGACTTGATTGGTACCAGAACGAATAGTTACCGGTATAGATGGTCATCTTACCAAAGTCAATATCTACAATGTGCGTACACACCGCGTCAAGGAAGTGACGATCGTGCGATACAACCAGTACGATAGCTTCATATCCCGCCAGGAAATCCTCCAACCAGGCAATGGTATGGATGTCCAGGTCGTTGGTAGGCTCATCGAGCAGCAAAATATCGGGGTTACCAAATAAAGCCTGCGCTAATAACACACGTACTTTTTGGTTACCGTCAAGTTCTTTCAGTAATTTATAATGCAAATCTTCGGTTATGCCGAGGTTGCTCAGCAAGGTTGCGGCGTTACTTTCGGCATTCCAGCCGTCCATCTCTGCAAAAAGATTTTCCAGCTCACCAGCGCGCTCGCCGTCAGCATCGGTAAAATCCTCCTTTAGGTAGATGGCATCCTTTTCTTTCATAATGGCGTAAAGCTCCTTGTGACCAATCATTACAGTCTCAATCACCGAAAACTCATCAAATTCATAGTGATTTTGCTTTAAAACGGCCATACGTTCGCCGGGGGTAAAGCTCACAGAACCAGTAGTTTGATCAACCTCGCCAGAAAGAATTTTCAAGAAAGTAGATTTGCCCGCTCCGTTAGCACCAATAATGCCGTAACAGTTACCAGGCGTAAATTTGAGGTTTACCTCCTCAAAAAGGGTACGTTTTCCATAACGTAAGGATAAATTGGATACCGAAATCATGCTGCACCTTTAATTTGCCGCAAAAGTACGTTAAAAAGATGCTATATCCTTACAAATAACTATTTTATATCAGTTTTTACTCTGATGTGTCTATCATGACACTGCTCTTACTTATTAAGTTAGCATTTAATGAACAAAAAAGGTTAAAGAACTATTATAGGTAATCAAAGCGTTTTTACTTTTTTTACCAGCGTTAAAAATTTATTGGCCCAACAAAAAATGATCACTAAACCATCAATGCCCTTACTATGTGTATTTGCGGTAGCACTGCTTCTGTTAACGAGTTGTAATAGTGAGGCCCGCCAAAACATTCCTTCAACCCTAAAAACCTCTACCCTGTTCAGTGATCATATGGTTTTGCAACGCAACCAAAACATAGCGGTTTGGGGATGGTGCAAGCCAGTTAGTAAGATCACCGTTTCGCTTAATGGTCAAACCGTCAATGGCGCAGCTAATGCCGATGGAGCATGGAAAGTATTTTTAAAGCCCATGAAGGCAGGCGGCCCTTACGTAATGAACATTTCCTCGGGCAACGAGCATATCCAGTACAAGGATGTGATGCTGGGCGAGGTATGGATCTGCTCAGGACAGTCGAACATGGAATTTGAGCTTAGAAATGCTGAGGGTTATCAGGCAGAGCAAAAAATTGCTACTGAAGTTCCCGTGCGGCAGTTCTTTGTACCTAAAAAAATGAGCCTTCAACACGAAAAAAATATTGAGGGCGGCAAATGGGCCAAGGCCGATGCCAACTCCATAGGCAGTTTTACTGCCGTAGGTTATTTCTTCGCTAAAGAACTGGCTGCCAAGCTCCATGTTACAGTAGGCATTGTAAACAGCACTTATGGTGGCACCCAGGCAGAGTGCTGGATCAGCAAAGAAGCACTTTTAACTTCTCCAGAACTTAAATCAGCTATCCAGGCTCAGCCTGATAATTGGGATGGCATCACTAAAAAAGTGGACAAGCTGGTACGGTCATACGCCTATAACAATCAGCCTGTGGTTAATTATACAGCCGATCAGTTAGCCAAAGAACCAGCCTCCTTTTTTAATAGCTGGCGCACGGGCATTGCCAGTACCTGGAAATGGCAAATATTGTGGGGTCCGTTTCGAGGAACAGGCTTTATGCAACGAACCATCAACGTTGATCAGCAGTATGTCAATATGCCTTCAACCTTGCAGTTGGGGCAAACCGATGCTGATCTTATTATTTACATCAACGGCAAACTGATATTAAAAGGAACCTTACCCACAGATCATGAGCTGAAGCTTCCTGCTGGAACGTGGAAAGTCGGCGAGAATAGTTTGATTATTGATCTCCTATCGGACCAAAAAAATCCTTCATGGTTTGGGCTCGGACTTAACGGTACTGCAAAAGACGTCAATCTCAGTTTCGGTACTTACACCATCAACATGTTTGATAATAAATGGCACTTAATGGCCGATTTCAGCAAGCCCTATCACATTGAGGTAATGCCAGATAATACCATAAGTACGCTGTACAACAGTATGGTTAGTCCGTTGGCAGGCCTGTCTATTGCCGGTGTCGCATGGTATCAGGGCGAAAGTAACGCTGATCGTGCTCATGAATATCGTTCTGTGTTTCCACTTCTGATCAAAGACTGGCGGAACGCGTGGCATAAAAACGTTCCATTTGTATTTGTGCAATTACCCTCATGGGGACCACCAACGGACAGCAATAAAGGCAGCATGTGGGCCGAACAACGCGAGGCGCAAACCTCCGCTTTAAAATTGCCCAACACCGCCATGGCGGTCACTATTGACCAGGGCGACCCGGTAAACTTGCATTATACCAGGAAACAACCGGTTGGTAACAGACTAGCGATTACCGCATTCAACAGTGTTTATCATCTGCCAGGCTATAGCTTAAGCCCACAATTTAAATCGGCCGATTTTAAGCCCGGCTATGCCCTGATCAACTTTACCAATACCGAGGTTGGCTTAGTGGTAAAAGACAATTCCGGCGAGATCCGCGGCTTTGAAATTGCCGGAACCGATCACAAGTTCTACCCTGCAGAAGCTCAACTCATCAATAACCAGGTAAAAGTATCAAGCCCATCTGTACCTGCACCAGTTGCAGTAAGATATGCCTGGGCCGATACGTTTTTGAACGACAACTTTTACAATAAGCAGGGCCTCCCAGTGGCCCCCTTCAGAACCGACGACTGGAAAGGCATTACTGACGGGAATAAGTTTCCAGTGTTTTGAGGTGGGTTAGATTAAGTTAGAGTAGGTTAAAAAAGTTAAAGTTGTTAGATTAGGTTAAGGAAGATAAAAGGACCAATCTCTACATAGCCCCGGGTTTGAAACCCGGGGCTATGTATTATCAGGACTCAGAGTGTGGTCACCAATCCCGGCTAAGGCCACGGCGCAGGCTTCGAGAGCCTACGCCTGACAGGCCTTTTTTCTGGCTTTTTATTCATCAACCTCATTTTAACCTTTTAACTTACTCTAACCTCTTTAACTATTTTAACCCTTTTAACTTACTCTAACCTCTTTAACCTCCCACTACCAACTGAAATTCACTTCCCTACCGTTGAGCTTCCATTTTTTCGGGAGGGGATTGGTCAACCAATCTAAGGGCTCTCCTACAGCTTGTGGCTTGGCGGCTTTGGCGAAGCATTCTTTGATAAATGCTTTTTGGTCTGCCCCTATTGCGTCTGGTTGTGCCGAAATAAATAACGGGGCACTGCTTTCGGTTAATAGCTTCATCCATTGCTTGTTCTTTTCCCACGGGATCTGGGTGGTCAGGCCAACGCAATCTCCGTCTGCAGCATAAAATGTGTTATGTTGGATAATGCGAAAACCCAACGTGTTAACGCCCATTTTACGCGTACGCTCCCATTCGCGTCCGCTGGTGTCATCGCCTATCCGGCATAGTTCAAATAACCCTGCCGAAAGATGGCTTAAAGTGTTGCAGCCGATCACATAGATATCCCCAGCTGCTTCCCGTATCGCTTCATATAGATGTTTAATGATTTCCGCAGTAGTGCGTGAATTATCGTGGTATTGCCAGCCTTCTTCTGTAAAACTGTCTTTCATCTGAAATCCAAAACGTCCGCTAATATCATAGGTGCTATAGTCAAATTTCACCATTTGATAGCCCCATTCTTTATAGAGACGCAAATTGTGCTTTACCCGTTCAATAGTGTCTGGTATTGTCGGATCAAGAATAAGTTCTTTGGCGTTTTGACTTCTCCCGCTGATTTTAGGGGCAAGCAGCGAAGGCTTATCATCGTGTCTGGCAATCAAAGGTCGAGTCCATAAACCGGGGCGCATACCAAGCTTTTTGATCTCCTCTGCCACCATGTGCATGTCTTTGAACTTATCATTGCATTTTGAAAAATCGTCGGGCTGCTCCCAGCCGTCATCAATAACACAATAAGGCCTGTTAGCGGTGTCTGTGGCTAAATCGGTCATCAATCTGGTTTGTTCCAGGATTAATTGTGCCGAATTATTGCCATAGGCATAATACCAGTCATTAATGCCATAAACCGGCTCCCTGGGCAAACGAGGCTTGTCGCACATTAGTGTGCAGAAGCGTCGCGCGGTTTGAAATGCATTTTCCGAATCAAGATTTGCTGTGGTAACCACGTCGGCCATGTGCAACTGCCGGTGCCCCAACTGTACGCCCACGCCTGCTGAATGCGTGTCCAGGGTAAGTGAGAGTTGATCTCCGTCGATACTCCAATAGCAGAGCGAGTTACAACCGGTCTTTACGCCAAAACATGCGGTAGACTTATCATCATGAAAGATTACATACCATGGCTCTTTTTTATTGGGAGCGGGTTGATGCCAGTTCACATTGCCGTAGGTTCGCTCCCATTGGTCGCCGAGGCATTGCGTTTGTGCTTTAAGCCCATGCCGCCAAATCAGCCTTACACCTTTAACACTTAAGGTCGGTGAACTGAGGTAGACCGACAACGCTCCGGACTGCCTACGAAGGGATACCTGCAGATCCTTATACGAGTACTCTCTTCCGTTAGATGAATGGAGCTTAATCCAGTCCCGATCAAATCGAACCAGCACCTGCTCTGGACCGTTCATCATATTATTACCATCAGCAGCAAATGACGTTAAGCGGCTGAAGAGTAAGCTGGCAACAGAAACCGAAGATATTCTGATAAAATTTCGTCGTAACATAGGCAGATGGTGATTATGCGATATTACGAAAATAAAAACCCAGAACGTTTGTTAATGATATTAAACAAGCCCCGGGGTACGCGGTTTCGGCTTATAATCTAATCGTAACGGCTTTTCCTTTGTATTTTACAGTTTTATCAAATTTATCGGCAACGTCACTACCAGCCCCGTGCTTACCATTAACTAATACAATATCAAAAGTATGCTTCTTCAACATGCCTGGATAGCTGCCTTTGGTGTCCGAAATAGTTAGCTGATGGAGTTTATCGTTCCAGCTAATTTTAAAGGTAGCGAATTTACCTTTTTCATAGTCGTAGTTATCGTTCTCATCCTCATAGTAGGTAAACTGTCCGTTTGCGCCAGGATAGATGCGGAGTTCGATATGGTCAGCTGGTTTTTGGGTGGCATATTCCATTACCGGACCCATTGGGATAATTGATCCCGCTCTTACATAAAGCGGCATAGTTTCTATGGGCGCTGCCGCAGCGAGGTGTTGGCCTCCTCCGTATTGTAGGCCTGTCCAGAAGTCGTACCAGGATGTTCCTTTAGGGAGATACACCTGGCGTGTTGTTTTGCCAGCGGAAGCGTTATCGCCTGTGTACAATTGTTCGGTTACAGGATTAACCAAAAATGCCGGCCCAAACATATACTGATCAGGAATGCCTTGAATCTTTGGATCATTACGAAAATCAAACGCCAACGAACGCATCATGGTATAATTCTCCTGCGTGGTTCTGCCTGCTAAAGAATAGATATATGGCAATAGACGATAACGTAGCTTATCATATTTCAATAAGATGCTTCTTGTTTTCTCGTCCCAGTTTTTTGAGAATATGGCTCGCTCACCCTTACCATGAATCCTGAATATGGGGCAAAATGCGCCAAACTGAAACCAGCGCGTAAACATTTCCCGGTTGTCGGGTTTTGACCAGTCCGGCGCGGCCCAGCGGTAGTGATACCCGCCAATATCCGATGTCCAGTATGGAATACCAGAGACGCAGGCATTAATACCCTGTGGTACTTGGTCTTTAAATGACTGCCAGGTACACGTTATATCTGATGACCATAACGTGGCCGCGTTACGCTGCTCACCAGCAAAAGACTGCCTGATCAGGAAAAAGGCACGCTTTCCGGGCATATCAGCCCTCCAGCCTTTATAAATGCCTTTACTATGTTCGAGCGAATAAGTGTTAAAAAAATCGATCCCCTTACCAGTATAGAAATTACTTTTCCGGCGCTCATCAAGCAAGGTACCGTTATCCGGTTCGCACTGGTCAACCCACCAGGCATCCCAATCGTAACGTTTTACCAGGCTGTCGCGAGCTTGTTGCCAGTATAATGCTCTTGCCTTAGGGTTGTGTGCATCGTAATAAGTGTCAAAAGTATGTGTCACTACGTTGTCCCAGGTAATATCGGTAAGTCCACCCATCTTTTTTAACGCATCATAGTTCGGCGTACCTTTTCCAAATACCGGCCAAATAGAGATCATGCCGTGAATATGAGCTTTGTGTAACTCAGCAACCATCTTTTTAGGATCAGGGTAGCGCTGCGGATTCATGATGTGCGATCCGATGGGCAGTGGATCCCAGTAATACCAATCCTGCACAATCACATCAACCGGAATATGGTTATTACGGTAGTTATCCTTTACCTGCATAATTTCTTCCTGGCTCATGTACCGGTCCTGTGACTGGAACAATCCAAATGCCCATTTAGGAAACATGGGCGCTTTGCCTGTTGCCACACGATAGAGGTTGATGATACGGTCAAAGTCCGGCCCGTAAAAGAAGTAGTAGTCTACCTGCTTACCGCTTTCTGATACGTAGCTAAATTTAGTATTGCCGGCTTCGGCGCCATAAAATTTTGAGGCCGAATAGTTGTCCCACATTAAACCATAGCCTTTGGTAGACAATAATACTGGTATGGCGCCAGTCATGTACTTAATGAGCATGTCCTGGTCGCGGCCTTTATAATTAATGGAGAGCGAATCTGTTGGGTGGCACCCAAGCCCAAACAGCGCTTCATCTTTAGGAGAGTTAAACCTGGTGGCACAATTATAGGTGCTGATACCGGCAATGGTAGCCGGTGTGATAGTTTTACCTTCAGCCCGATCTTCGGAAGTGATAACCTTACCATCTTTGGTTTCATAAGTGATTGCGTTAGTGGCTTTGTCAACCAACACTTTAAGCTTATTGGTAGAGATCAACACCTCCCCCCCTGCTTCACTTACGCTAAATGGCGTTTTGGCTGGCCAGCTGTTATTAACAACAAGCGACTGAAAAGCGGGGAACGAATTAAAAATCGTATACTTTACCTCAATAATATCGTCCTTGCAAATCGCAATGCGCATCAGTCCCTTATTCAGCTTAAACGTTACACCACGAGCATCCTTTGTATAGGCACGAATGGCAGCATGGACTGTATTTAATGCAGCAAGGAAAAAGATAAAAAGCAGGAACACCGAGCCCCGCCTCAATAGCCAGAAACAATTAACCATATAATTAAGAGTGTATTACTTCAGGTTTTAAACGGCCGCAAGTTAGAAAAACACTAAAAGGGCGGCTATCTGAAATGTTAACAGCAGATATAAAAAATGTTAAAACAGATTATTATCCGTGCTCATTTAACGGGTGGAGTGGTCAATGCACCCGTACAGCGGCCGTCCATTTATTGCTTTTGCAGTTTCGGCACCGTTCTTTTTGGTCGTACGGCAACTGTTGCAGGTAGCCACAGGTCTCACATACAATGTAACGGTCGGACTTTATAAAACGGGCATTTAAAGATTTATCCCAACGAGGTACCACTGATAAGCCGTCCCGCTCATTTTGCGCTGATATTAGTGTAAAGGAGCCATTAGCTTCCATGTAAAAACGCATTACCATTCCTAATTGCTTAATACCCTCGCCACGCAGCTGGGCCACTAATCTTTCCCTGCTTAACCTTACACGTTCCATATTTTTAACATGTAGCACACCATCCTCAACTAAAATATCAACATTTCCCTGGGAAAATTCTTCAAACCACGGCTGGCGCACGGACCATGCCGATATGCCCCGTTGCACACAAACAATGATTAAAGCAATCACTACAGCCTCCAGCAAGCCCTTATCCGGAGTTTGCAAGGGCACACCAATAGCCGCGGCCAGAGAAATTGTAGCAGCCATTTCTGTGCGGCCCAGTTGGGATGACATCCTTTTGCCCATTAAACGCATAGATATTACCAGCAAGAGGTATATAAATGCCGCCCTAATGATTAGCTCAATATAAAAACTGGCGGGAACCTCCCCAACAAGTATCCTCGTCCAATCGTTTAGTTTAACTGCATTTTCCATAATCTAACTACTAATTGCATTTACCCATTCTTTCGCGCCACAGTTTTTACATTGCTCATCGTTATTTAAGGGCATTACATAACCGCAATTTTTACACGCCTGTAAATGTTCCTTTTCAGTAAAGGCATCAGTATCCGTCTTATAGATACCTTTGTCGTCGGGCGGAAATATGGGCAAGCCCGGCCGGGGCACCTCGGTGCGTAATATGCTGAATATCCCACACGCTTCGAGATAAACACGTTCTACATCGCCCAGATTAAATATCTTTTGCGTACGAAGCTGTGCATAAAGTTGCTGCTTTGTGATTCGATCACTCTTCATCGCCTCAAGGTTAAGCACACCGTCTTCAACCATTAAACTGCATTTTCCGGTAATCAGGTCTTCCATCCTGCTCCATTTAAAGCCTATCCAACTTATCCCGCGTTGAAATAAACCGGCAACAATGAGTAACAGTACCCCTTGCAACAGTCCCCTGTCTTCCATTTGCATAGGCACGGACACAATGGCGCCTAAGGTGAGCATTACAGCAAGTTCCATAATGGTAAGCTGACCATTCATGCGTTTGCCCAGCCATCGCGCCACAAACAATAAAATGATATAAATAATAACGGTTCTGATAAACACCTCGAGCAGAAATACTGGTGGTGTTTGCCCTAAGAGTATGCGTTCCCAATCCTGTAAATGTATTTCTTCCTTCTTCATTTGCTCCTTTATTGCCTTAACAAAACAGATTTTGAAGAACAATGATTGCAGGAATTAAAAAACACTAACTGGACAATCGCTGATATTTTGATTCAGGAAGGTTAGCGAAGAAAACAACTTATTGATTATATTTCATACTTTATTGAACTTATTGATCTATAAACCAAAATATTATAACCTAACAATTCATCTTTTCAACCTAATTAATCACTTATAATGAAACAGCTCCTCTGGGTATTTTTTGTAATTCTTTTAACGCCACTTTTCACTACAGCTCAATCCAACTACAAACCAGGTTATGTTATTACCTTAAACAGCGACACCATTCGTGGTTTTATAGACTTAAGGGAATGGTCTGGTAATCCCAAAGCAATCAGATTCAAAAGATCAGTTTCAGAAAGCGCGGTCAATTATACCATACAGCATATCCGTGCTTTTGAGGTTGCGGGCCTGGAAAGCTACGTAAGATATATTGGCCCTATTAGTATTGATAATACTAACATCAACAGGCTATCCGACTATCGCGATACCAGTTTTAAAAGTGATACCGTTTTTCTCAAGGTTTTGCAGAAAGGTCCTAATATTTCCTTATTCTCTTACACTGACTATTTAAAGACTCGTTTTTTTATTACGGATAAGTTTAACACTACACCATTAGAGCTTATTTATCGTGTTTATAATGGTTCATCCGTAACGGATGACAGCCGTAGTAACGTTACGGTAAAAACTGAAGAAGGCTACAAACGGCAGTTGTTAAAAGAGGCCGATCAACTGGGACTAATGGATGAAAACTTATCTCTTCACGTACAGCGAGCCCAATATGACATGGTGGATCTACTAAAAATAACAAGCATTTTAAACAAGTTAAATAGCTCCTCCTATAAATCTGTATCCCAAAAATTCATAGATATTTACTTCGGAGCAGGAGTTGAAGCGACATCTAATACGGTTGATAAAGGAAGCGAATTTGCCAAAAGTGGAGTAAAACCTAACACCTCAATTTTGCCTGCAATTGATGCCGGATTGATTTTTTACGGCAATCCAAGCACAAAGAGGTTGTTCTTTAAGTTCGGTTTTTCGGTAGCGGAAAACCAGTTTAACTCCTCATATACCCTTATGTACCTGTCACTTATAAATTTACCCAACTGGCTATTGGTTTTACCCCTCAACTGTGCTATAATTTTTATAATGCCAAGAGCTTCAAATTTTATATGAGTGCCGGATTTTCATTCATTTATTCCAGCTATTCAAACCAGGCATTTAAAAGTAGTCAAACCGATATTATATCAGAAAACGATCCCTTTTTATTCAACAAAACCCAGAGTACCGAAGTTATTGGGACTGGTTTTATCATAAATCAAAAGTGGAATATCAATTGCCAATATGTATTTCCTGCCAATACGACCTATAGTCCGTTTTATACATTAAATGAATCACGTGCATCACTTGGTATCAATTACATATTCTAAAACGCCGATGTAATCTACCAACAGAAACTTTGTTTTTGCCGATATTAACACTTAGTGTTAACTTGCCCAACGCATATTTAATTACGTTTAGTTAATCACCTATTTATGAACAAACAGCAAATTCATGAATTTATTGAAAGCAACAATATTCATCATATCAAATTTGCTTTTACAGATATCGACGGTGTGCTGCGGGGTAAGATTATCCATAAAAAGAAATTTTTTGACAACCTTGACCAGGGCTACGGCTTTTGTGATGTGGTATTTGGCTGGGACTGCAATGATACCTGTTATGATAATGTAAGCGTTACCGGCTGGCACACCGGCTATCCGGATAAGCCTTGCCGTGTCGATCTTTCCACATTTCGTACAATTCCGTGGCAGGATAATATTCCATTCTTCATTGCAGACTTTAGCGGTCCCGGCAATGAAAACGTTCCATGTCCGCGCACGTTGCTAAAACGCATTACTGCCGACTGCGAAGCTTTAGGTTTTCACCCTGAATTTTCGCAGGAGTTTGAGTGGTTCAATTTCAATGAAACGCCAGACTCGTTACAGCAAAAATCTTTCACCCAGTTACAAACGGTCACTCCGGGCATGTTCGGCTATTCGATTTTAAGGCCGTCGCAATTAAGTGAGTTTTACTATGATCTGGCCAATTCAATGGAACAGTTTAACATACCGTTGGAAGGCTTGCATACCGAGACCGGACCGGGCGTTTATGAGGCCGCCATAACACATGATCATGTCATTGCAGCGGCAGACATGGCCTCTCTGTTTAAAAATGCAACCAAAGAAATTGCCGCTAAATATGGTATTATGGCCTCCTTTATGGCCAAGTGGACAGAAAAGCTTCCGGGCTGTAGTGGCCACATACATCAAAGCCTGTGGGATAAAGGCAAAGTGACTAACCTGTTCCGTGACGAGAGTGACGAGTTGAAAATGAGTGAGCTGATGAAACACTACGTGGCAGGGCAGCTATATTGCCTTCCGTTTATTTTGCCCATGTATGCACCAACCATTAATAGCTACAAAAGGCTGGTTGAAGGGGCATGGGCGCCTACCACTATTACCTGGGGCGTGGATAACCGAACGGCAGCGCTTAGGGTGCTAAACACCTCGGCAAACTACACCAGGCTCGAAACCCGGATACCGGGCTCAGACAGCAATCCCTACCTGGCAATGGCTGCGGCCCTGGCCTCGGGTTTGTATGGCATAAAAAACAAACTTCCGTTAACTGTTCCGCCAGTAACGGGCAATGGTTACCAGGATAAAAGCAATGGTTCTATTGCATCAAATCTGTTTGAAGCTGCCATAAACATGAAAACTTCTGCCGTGGCAAAAGAGCTGTTTGGTGAAACCTTTACCGAGCACTTTACGAATACACGGATCTGGGAATGGCGGCAATTTAGCAAGCACGTTACCGACTGGGAATTGAAACGTTATTTTGAAATTATTTAAGCCGAAGGCTTACTACCTATTATGGATTATAAATTAAGTACGCTGGTTATCAGGAAAGCGTGGGAGGAATATGATGCTTCTAAAATCATCAAAAGCATCGACGATATCAGCGCCAATGTATCTACCAACCTCGTTTTCAGAATCACCTTTGAAGATGATGATATTATTATTGCCAAGCTTTCTTACTTTGGCAAATACGAGCATTTTAAAGAAGATCATCGCATTATTCACAGCCTGTCAAATAACCTGCTTTACCCGTTTGAAAATTTTCTGGCAAAGTCACTGCTTAAAAACAACCGGGTTTATGTTTTCCGTTACCGGCAGGGTAAAATTGATGCGTGGGTTGTTTTTTATAATCCTACACGTATTATGGAGCGTTTACCGCGCAGGCTGGAAGATCATCATATTCAAAAATTTGCACAGCAAACCGCACGCTTTCATAAGGCATGTTCAAGGGCAAGTAAGGTGTTGCCCAAGTCGTCAAAAACGATGCGAACGGACATTAATTCCCTACTGGAGCGTTTGAGCCGCAATGAAAGCGATTTTGGAACCCGGGCACAAGCTGACCTGATCAAGTATCACTGCTATCAGTTTTTGCGCAACCGGGCCAAGCACAATGCAGGCTCTTTTGAACCAATTCCGGTGTTTGTTGACTGGAACATCGGCAATTTTTCGGTTACGCCCGATCTCGAACTCTATTCCCGTTGGGATTACGACTGGTTCAGGACAAACACCCGCATGCTCGACTTTTATTTCTTTAGCCGGGTAGTATCTAACGTGGGCGACAGAACGGTGTTCAGTTACCTGATCACCACAATGATGGAAGAGCGTTTTATCTTCTTCCTTAAGGAATATCACAAGGTTAATCCACTGTCTGTTAATGAGGTGCGATTTTTACAGGAAGCCTATCGTTTCTTTATCCTCAACTATGTGGTTAAAGACGGCAAACACTTCTTCCATGAGCAATACGCCGTAAAACTCCAGCGAGAGGCTTATGACATTTACCTGCCCTCGGTTGAACGCGATTTTAATGCCGATGTATTACTGGATGCGCTACAATTAAAAACTTCGTAATATTGCAGCTGCGAAATGATTAAGACCCAGAACTTCAAAGACATTGTTGAAAATTACAAAGTAATTTTTTTTGACGCATTCGGCGTAATTAAGAACTATAAGGGGCTTGTTCCCGGTATGCAGGAGACCTTTGCACAACTGCATGCAGATAACAAGGAATACTATATCGTAACAAACGATGCCTCAAGGAGCCCGCTGCAACTCGCCCAATCCTTCCACCGGCTGGGCCTTAATATGATCACCCCCGAGAGAATTATCTCATCGGGTATGCTCGCTAAAGAATATCTTGATCTTAAGGTACACGACGGCATTGTAGCCTATTTAGGTACGCCGGACTCGGCCCATTATATAGAAAGTTCAGGCTTACATACCCTGCCTATATCTGAGGTTACAGAAAGTAATATAAACTCAGTTAACGCACTTGTTTTTCTTGATGATGAGGGCTTTGACTGGTTTAAGGATCTCAATACAACTGTAAACCTGCTCCGTAAACGGAATATCCCAGCCATTGTGGCCAATACGGATCATGCCTACCCGCTCAATATGCACGATGTTTCTATTGCCATTGGCGGCTTGGCTAATATGATTGAGCATATTGTAGGTAAAAAGTTTATCCGCTTTGGTAAGCCCGATTCGCAGATGTTTATGTTTGCTTATGAGCTTGTGCGCGAGCATGGATCGCTTACCAAGCGGGACATCCTGATGGTAGGTGATACCTTGCAGACGGACATTCTCGGAGGCAATAAATTTGGTTTGGATACGGTGCTGGTGTTATCCGGCAACACCCTGCCAGACGACGCCGAAACAAGGATCACCGCCAGTGGAATAGTGCCAACCTATATCTGCGAAACTGCAGTCATTAAATAGTATCCATCAGTCAAGACTGTTTACTATTTTTTCGGCTGTGGTAAAGATGTATTGCCCCGGGTCTGGGTGCTGGTACGGCTCAAACGGGGTAAGGCTAAGGCTTGACCACGCCGTTAACGGCCTGATGGGCAGGTCTTCCGACACCTCTACAAGGAACATATTCTCTTTTCCGTCCCAGGTAAAACGGATGAGATCCCTATTATCGGACCAGATAACAAAGCGACTGTTGTATAAAGGATCGTTTTCCTTTTCCTCTACCACAACATAGCCCTGCTGCCCCAGCTTTTCTATCAGGGCCTGCCTTACCGCTTTGTAAATATGTTGTATGATTTGACTGTCTTCCATTCCGGCAAATATTAAACGTTAGGTACATGGATAACAAAGCAAAAAGCCTACCGAACAGCGCTCGGTATACTTATATTAAACCCTAAAAAGCCGGTAATAGTATTCCAATCGCGATTTAATTACCCCGTTTTGCCTTCGTCGCTATTTCATGCACCCAGGTTTTATCCTTGCAAAGCATTGCCGTAGTTATTGTGGTATCTTAAGACTTTGGGCCATTTCCTGATTACCTAGATAATACCATTTTAGTCCGGCAACATATGTATTGATCACCCTGTTCATCTGTTCAACAGTCACCATGTTAACCAGTTGCGGCAGATCATCAGCATATTGCCAGTTGCCCAAAATCTCTGCCTGGCCAAGATTGTAGGCAATTGCAGAAGCACTTTGGTCATTAATATAACTGCTGGTGATGTAAGTATTTTTGATGTGCGTGAGCCACTCATCGTCATAGCCGTTTGTCTGTATTCTTCTCAAAACATTTACTATACCATCCATCACCTCCTGCGGGCTATTGGTGCTTACATTAATGTAAAAATAAGGCATCCGTAGCGAATAGATACTTGTTGAAGGATTATAAGTCAAATTACGCATTGACCGGAGATATTGATACAGGTTTCCGCCCAGACCCGAGGTAGCAAGTCTGAAAGGCACATAATCCATACTGCCAAATTGCGGCGCATTCATTATTGCACCAACGTAATTAATTTTTAGTTGCTGATCCTCGGTAATTAGCCTTTTACCGTCAAATGCAGGCTCTTTTAAATCGGGTGCTTCATACGGTGCTGCTGGGATATTATCAAAATTAGCGAGTATCTTCTCATACAGATCTTGCTTGGTAACGTTGCCTACCACTACTATAAATAGCTTATTTTTATTAAGCAGGGTTCTATAATAGTTTTTAAGATCAGCCGAGGTAATGCTGCTCAAGGTTTCTTCTGTACCCACCGGGTTCACAGCATAAGAGGTATTGACAAAGGCATCTCGCATCACGAGTTCATGCAGCTGATTATCGGGTCTGGAAAGGTATGTTTTTGAAGCGTTTATTAGCTTACTTTTAGCCAACATTACTCTATTCTCCTCAAACACCGGATTTAGCACTACATCAGCAAACAAATTCCAACCGGTATTAAAATACTTGGAAATGCAGTTGAGCTGAACGTAGCCATAATCATAACCAGACGCGCCAGACAACGATATTCCATACGCATCGCAACTATCCTTCAATGTATTGCCCGGGTATTTGTTGGTGCCGCACTGCACCGCGCATGAAATTGCCAGATCTTCCATTCCGGCACGGGAAGGTGGGTAATTAGTTACCCCACCTCTAAAATATAACCTAACATCCACAACGTTCTTCGAGGTCGGTTTAAATATTACTTTTATTCCATTTACATCAAAGGCCGTAGTACCGCTTGTCTGTGCGTGCCCGCTTGCAAAACCAGTGCAAAATATAATGATCAACAAGATTGCTTTTTTCATAATTACTTAATGGCTAAGGTTGGCGGTTTTAAAGAAATCATCTGTATTTAACTGCGCTTTCAATTCGGGGTTGATCAGCAGCCCCGCACTAAAGGGCTTGTTCTTGATGTATTTTCGCAAATAAGCCCTGAGATTATCCACTGTAACACTACTGAGATTGCGCTCATAGTTAAAGTAATAATCCATAGAAGCCGAGGCCCACCAGAACGCCAGGCTATGGACGTACGTAGTAGTTACCTCCTCGTCCCTTATCTTCTTTATCTCCAGCATACGTTTCGCGTTGATTAGTTGTGCATCGGTCAGATAGTCGTCGCTATCCAACAGGTTAATCTGCTTTTTCAATTCATCCACACACTCCCTCACCCTCGTGGGATTGGGTATAACCGTTAAAACTATGGGGCCTACATATTTCTGTGTGTGATAATTGATACTCAATGCCGACGCTAAACCTGTTTCAATGAGGGCCTTATTTAATCTTGAGGAATTTTGGTTGATAATAAAAGAGAAAACATCAGCGGCATAGGTAGATGCAGCGTCGTTACGGGTATCTGGCCCCTGCCATTCTATTAATATCGTGGGGGTTTTAACCAGTGCATTTTCAACTACTGCATAAGTTGATTTGCTTAGCGGTTTAATAGCTGTTATCGGCAAGGTTTTCATATTACTAACAGCACTTGGTTGCCAATCGCCATAAATTTTTTGCGCTGCGTCAAATGCCTGTACATGGCTAATATCTCCGGCAATAATTAACTGCGCCTTATCAGGCTGAAAATACAAATTGCCCACCGCCTTTAGCTTCTCAACCGTTGCCTCATTAACCACCTCACTACTGCCAATAGCTTTTTTACAATAACTGTAATTGCCCCACAGAGACTTTCCAACAGCTTCGTTGAGCAAATAAAATGGATTTGATTCTTTAACATCAAGCTGGTTAATTGTTGCTTTCTTAACGTTCTCCAGCTCGTAGGCGTTAAACCTGGGGTACCTGATAGCCACATTCAGAAAATTCATTCCTTTCTCAAAATTAATTGCGGGCAACGTGAAATAAGATTGCGAATATTCTTCTACAGTGCCGGCGTTTCTCAGCCCCGTCCCCAATCCGCCAGCATTATATCCAACCGCCGATGCACTTGGATAGTCGCGGTTCCCTTGTTGCAACATCTCCATATACATGCCGGTGAGGCCGTTACTGTCCTCCGACTCAGTAAAAGGACCCGCTTTAAAAGTCATCACCAGGGTAACTAACGGTACTGAATGGTCCTCAACCACCAACACATCCAATCCGTTGGATAGCTTCTTTTGAAATAAATTGGCGGGAACTTTGGTTTGAGCATAGATAGCCGAAAATGGCAGGGTTAAAAGGAGAATGAGTAAGTTTTTTTTCCTCATAAGTTCAGGTTGAATTTGACGTTAAAATAAACAAATAATTGGTTGTATACAACGCTTTTAAACTGCAAGCCAAAAGTATTTTGAACGAATAAACCAATGAACAACTGCACCAATAAACAACCCAACCAGTGACTGATGAACCAATGAACAACTGAACTATTGAACCAATAAACTAATGATTAACTTTACCCCGTGACCACGGTAAAGAAAGAAACAGCAGCGCCTAAAAAAACAGCGCCGAGAAAAAAAGCCACTACCACAGCCAGAAAAACGGCAACGAATAAGAAAAAGGCCGCTCCAACCAAGAAGAGATTTCCAACGCAATTGAAGATCGCGCTTGTCGGCCTTACCCTCATCCTGCTTTCTCCTTTTTACTATGCTTATGTCATTAAGTTTTTCGCCTCGAGCTGGCGATGGGTGCGCGATATTGGCTCAAACCCTAATTACCGCATTTATGAAAGCTTTGGCATCCGTATACCGCGCAACTATTCGGTTCATGGTATTGATGTATCTGCCTACCAGGGCAAGATCGACTGGACATTGGTGAAGAGCATGAGCGAAGACAGCGTACACATTAGTTTCGCCTACATTAAAGCTACCGAAGGGATTGCCCAGGTTGATCCCTATTTTCAGCGCAACTGGCGCGAATGTCCAAAAGCCGGTATCATTTGCGGAGCCTATCATTTTTTCCGTCCGCAGAAGAGCGGTAGCTGGCAGGCCAAGTTCTTCCTGCAAACGGTACGAATTGAAAGGGGTGATTTACCGATGATGGTAGACGTAGAAACCCTGGATGGCACAAGTCCGGCCAAAATGCGCGAAGAATTAAACAGCTTTTTGGCCTACGTTAAAAGGAAAACCAGAGTAAAGCCGGTGATCTATTCCGGACTAAGTTTTTATAACGATTACCTGCGCGGTTTTTATGATACCTATCCCCTTTGGTTGGCCCATTATTATCACCCTGAACTGAAATTAAAAAACTCATCAAAATGGTCGTTTTGGCAGCATTCAGGCAAGGCTAAAGTAAACGGCATTAATCATATTGTTGATTTTGATGTTTTTAATGGTGATAGTGTGGAATTTAGGGGGATGTTGATTAAATAACCCCTTCACCCCTCCCGGCCCCCGAAGGGGAGGAGCTGCTTGTATGATACCTTTTAATATAAAAAAAACAGATATTTTTCTAAGGTTCTAATTAAATAAAATCAAAAGCTCCTTCCCTTTCGGGGAGGCCGGGAGGGGTCCTTCAACTTTAAATATAAAAAGACAGATATTTATCTATCTAAAGGTTAAATTAAACAAAAATCCAAAACTCCCCCTTCGGGGAGGCCGGGAGGGGTAGAGTATGGAAAAACGGGATTATGATGCAATAGTTGTAGGATCGGGACCTAATGGGTTGGCTGCTGCTATTCTATTGCAACAAAACGGACTCTCGGTTTTACTGATAGAGGGAAAAGACAAAATAGGCGGCGGATTGCGAACCGGGGAACTCACGTTACCCGGCTTTAAGCACGACATTTGTTCGGCTATCCATCCCCTGGCAGTGGGTTCGCCTTTTCTGCAAACACTGCCTTTGGAACAATATGGATTGGAATATATTTATCCAGAAATTTCAGCTGCTCATCCCTTTGATGATGGCTCCGCCGCAATTTTAAAAAAGTCTATCGCAGAAACAGCCGCGTCTTTAGGCATCGATGAACACGCGTATGCTAAGCTAATGCAGCCTATTGCGAAAGACTGGCCGCTGATAGCGCCCGACATTCTTGGGCCATTGCATCTCCCCCAACATCCCTTAAAGATGGCAAAGTTTGGCTTAACGGCATTACCCCCGGTTACCGTACTCGCCGAAAAGTTTAAAACAACGCAAGCAAAAGGTTTATTAGCGGGGATGGCTGCTCACAGCATTCAGCCTTTAAACAATCTAACCACTTCGGCAATAGCCATGGTACTGATGGCCGCCGCACATACCAAGGGCTGGCCGCTGCCCAAAGGCGGGTCAGTAAAAATAGCCGAAGCAATGGCTGCCTACTTTATCGCGCTGGGTGGAAAAATTCAAACTAATACCTATGTGAGCTCCCTTGAGCAGCTACCCTCGGCCCACGCCGTTTTGTTTGATGTAACGCCGGTTCAACTGTTAGAAATTGCGGGTCACCGGTTTTCACCTGTATATAAATGGCAATTAGAGCGTTACCGGTATGGCATGGGCGTATTTAAGATGGACTGGGCGCTAGACGGCCCTATACCTTTTACTAACCAGGCCTGCAGAAATGCTGGTACGGTACATTTAGGTGGCACGCTGGCAGAAATAACTTTGAGCGAACAACAAACCTGGAATGGCCACTACCCCGAAAACCCTTTTGTGTTGCTGGCCGAGCAAAGTTTGTTTGACGCAACCCGCGCGCCCCAGGGCAAACACACAGCCTGGGCCTACTGCCATGTACCTAACGGCTCTGTGGTGGACATGACCGCCACCATAGAACAACAAGTAGAACGATTTGCGCCTGGTTTTAAAGACCGCATTATTGGCCGAAGCAGCATGAATACCGATCAGATGCAACAATATAACCCCAACTATATTGGCGGCGATATTAACGGCGGTGTTATTAACATTACTCAACTATTTACCCGGCCCGCACTGCGGTGGTCGCCATACAAAACTTCGGCTAAGGGATTATATATATGTTCGTCATCAACTCCGCCGGGCGGCGGCGTGCACGGTATGTGCGGCTACTGGGCGGCAAAAAAAGCATTGAAAGATGTTTTTAATATTTCAACACGCCTATAATTCTCGCATTTTCCTGCCCTTTTGTCATCCGAAAATAATTTCATCCCACTAAACAAAAGAAATATTTGGAATTGAAAAATAAACGTCGTTAACTTTGCTAACACTGTTAGGAAATATAATGGGCATAGCAGAACGCAGGCAGCGGCATAAAGAAGAGATAAAAAAGGAAATTATCCTTACCGCCTGGGAATTGGTGAAGAAAGAAGGATGGCAGTCACTATCAATCCGGAAGATAGCAGACGCCATCGAGTACAGCGTTCCGGTGATCTATGATCATTTTGAGAACAAAGAGGCCATTTTGCTGGAGTTTGCCAAAAAGGGGTATTACAAGCTTTTTAAGCACATGTTCGAAGCTAAAGAACAACACACCGACCCGGCAGAACAGATTAAGGCAATGGCTGATGCTTACTGGAACTTTGCTCACGAGCATCGTGAACTTTACCAGCTGATGTTTGGGATTGGAATGGCCTGCTGCGAGATAGATAAAGCCGTTTTAGAGAAAGAACAGTTTAGGGCGATATTTACAGAACCTATTGAACAACTGGTGAAAAAAAGCGAACGCACCGATATTAACGTCTGTTTAAAATATCATGCACTGTGGTCTCTTTTACATGGTTTAATCTCCATCAGAATAGTGGGAAATACGCCACTGCGCGAAGGGCTGGACAAGATGATTCTTGATGATGCTATACAAGGTTATCTAAAAAACCTTTCGTAATTTTTTTGTCCCTCCACCTAACACTGTTAGGAAATGTAACACCGTTTTAATGGTGACTTAACAGTAATTTTTAACACAAGTAAAAATACAACCTTTAAACAATTAACAACTATGGAAACTTTGAGAAAGGCAGTCACCGCTATCAGACAAAATATTCCTCTATTTCTTTCGGTGGCCGGTTTGGTGCTGCACAGCAGTTGTAACTCTACTCAGGCTAACAATATGGCAGCAATGCCGCCTCAGGAATTACCTGTTATCAGCGTAACCGCCAAACCCGTAACTACTTATACCGAATTTACTGCTTCATTACAGGGCAACCGTGATATAGAGATCCGTCCGCAGGTGGATGGATACCTGCAGGCTATCTATGTTGATGAAGGCGCGTATGTTCATAAAGGACAGCGGCTGTTTAAAATCGACGAACGGCCATTCCGTGAGCAATTGAACACTGCTACCGCCCAACTTTTATCAGCAAAAGCAGCCCTGGAAAGCGCCTCGATCAATGTAAACAAGTTAACGCCATTGGTGCAGAACAATGTGGTATCAGATGTACAACTAAAATCAGCTAAAGCGGCTTATGATGCAGCCAAAGCTACTGTTATACAAGCGGAAGCCCAGGTTCAATCGGCAAAGATCAATGTGGGTTATACTAACATTACAGCACCGGCTGACGGCTATATCAGTAACATTCCTTTTAAAACAGGAAGCCTGGTGACTAAATCGCAAGCTGATGCACTTACTGTATTGTCTGAGAACAAAGATATTCACGCTTATTTCAGCATGAGCGAGACGGACTTCATCAAATTCAAACAACAATTTGCTGGCAGCACCGTGCAGGAAAAGATCAAACAATTGCCACCAGTGGAGCTGGTACTGGCTGATAACAGCACCTATCCGGCTAAAGGAAAGGTAGAACTTGCCGAAGGACAGTTTGGTAAAACAACAGGCACCATCAGCTTTCGTGCAACATTCCCTAATACCAGCGGCCTGTTAAGGTCTGGCAATACCGGCAAAATCCGTATTCCAAGCCAGGTAAGCAACGCCCTGTTGGTACCACAAGAAGCAACTTTTGAATTGCAGGACAAAGTTTTTGCCTACGCCGTAACAGATAGCAATAAGGTTGTTGGAAAACCTTTGACGATAGCCGGCACAAGCGGCAACTTTTACCTGATAACGGCCGGATTAAAACCGGGTGAAAAGATAGTTTTCCGCGGAATAGACCGCCTGAGGGATGGCATGGTGATTAAACCACAACCTATGCCGGCCGATAGCGTGTTTAAATCGGCATCCCTGTAATTTAAACTACCTATAGAAACCTGTTTCACGTCTTCCGGGCGATAATCCGGGAGACTAAATGTCACAACTATGCTTAAAAAATTCATAGAAAGACCGGTATTATCTACCGTTGTCTCTATCATTTTAACCCTATTGGGCCTTATCGCCCTCTATACGCTGCCAATTACGCTGTTTCCGGACATTGCGCCGCCAACAGTGCAGGTAACGGCTACCTACCCCGGTGCAAACGCGGAGGTGGTATCACGCGCAGTGGCAACGCCTATAGAAGAAGCCGTTAACGGTGTGGAGAACATGACCTACATGACCTCTACCTCCAGTAACGATGGTACCATGACGCTCAACGTTTACTTTAAGCTCGGAACCAATCCGGATCTGGCTGCAGTGAACGTACAGAACCGTGTATCAAAGGCTACCAGTCAATTACCGGCAGAGGTAGTTTCGTCTGGTATTTCAACACAGAAACAACAGAACAGTATGATTATGGTACCGTTGCTGTACAGCACGGACACTACCTATAATGAAACCTTTCTGCAAAACTATGCCAAGATCAATATCATTCCCGAAATTCAACGGGTACCCGGTGTTGGGCAAGCCACCGTTTTTGGTGCAAGAGATTATTCCATGCGGATCTGGTTAAAACCGGACAGGTTAGTAGCAGAAAACTTATCTGCCCAGGATGTACTTGATGCCATCAAAGAGCAGAATATAGAAGCCGCTCCTGGTCGTTTCGGTCAAAGCAGTACTCAATCTTTTGAGTACGTACTGAAATATAAAGGAAAGTACAACACCAATGCCCAATACGAAAACATTATCCTTAAAGCAAACGCCGATGGTTCTGTAATAAGGCTTAAGGATGTGGCCCGTGTAGAGTTTGGCTCGTTCTCCTACAGCGCCAACACCAAAATTATGGGTATGAACGGTACTGGCCTGGCTGTGTTCCAAACAGCTGGTTCTAACGCTAATGAGATCCTTACCCAGGTAAATAAGGTAATGCAGAAGGCCGAGAAATCCTTCCCTAAAGGCATTCACTACTTCAATATGTACAGCTCCAAGGAATTCCTGGACGCGTCTATAGATCAGGTAAAACATACCCTCATCGAGGCGTTTATACTTGTATTTATCGTAGTATATATTTTCTTGCAGGATTTCCGTTCAACGTTAATCCCAGCTATTGCAGTACCGGTGGCCATTATCGGTACGTTCTTCTTCATGTCGCTGTTCGGCTTTACCATTAACCTGCTTACACTTTTTGCTATGGTGCTGGCTATTGGTATTGTGGTGGATGACGCTATTGTGGTCGTCGAAGCCGTTCACGCCAAGATGGAGCAAACGCATTGGCCGGCAAAAAAGGCTACCATCCAATCCATGAGCGAAATTTCAGGCGCTATCGTGTCTATTACGCTGGTAATGGTTGCAGTGTTTGTTCCGGTAGGCTTTATGCAGGGACCAGTAGGCGTGTTCTACAAACAGTTTGCCTTTACCCTCGCTATCGCCATCCTGATCTCAGCCTTGAATGCGTTAACATTAAGTCCGGCACTTTGCGCGCTGTTCCTCAAGAACACGCATGCCGAAGGACATGGACATGATAAAAAGAAAGGTTTCGGAACCCGGTTCTTCAGTGCTTTCAATGCTGGCTTCAAAGCCACTACAAATCGCTATAAAAGCAGCCTGACGTTTTTGATCGGTCGTAAATGGATAGCTATTAGCGCGCTTGTTCTTATAGCTGCCGTTACAATATTCCTGGTCCGCAAAACACCGACCGGCTTTATACCTACCGAGGATCAGGGATTTATTATTTGTTCCGTTAGCCTCCCTCCTGGCTCATCATTAGACAGAACACAAAAGGTGATGGATAAAATGGACAAGATACTGGCGAAAGAACCAGCAGTAGAAAGACGAGGAGCGGTTGTGGGTATGAACATTGTAGCCAGTGCCAACAGCTCCAATTACGGTGTTTGCTTTATACGTCTGAAACCTGTTGATGAGCGCGGTCCAGTAAAGGATATACAAGGACTAATGGGAGTACTCAACCAAAAGTTCAGCGTTATTAAGGGAGCTAACATCTTTATGTTTGTCTTTCCTACTGTGCAGGGCTTTGGTAACACCAGCGGTTTTGAGTTAGTGCTGCAAGACCGGTCAAACGGGCCGTTAGATAAGATGAACGGCGTCGCCAACGGGTTTATCGGCGAGCTAATGAAACGCAAGGAGATTATGTACGCTTTCACTACTTTCAATACCAATAACCCGCAATTTATGCTGGATGTTGATGAAAGTAAAGCGAAACAACTGGGTGTATCGATTACTGAGCTGATGTCGACCTTGCAGGTTTACTACGGTAGCAGTTTTGCGTCAGACTTTAACCGTTTTGGTAAATATTATCGTGTAATTGTTCAGGCTGATGTTCCGTATCGTGCAGCTCCTACTTCGCTGGCTGGTATATATGTAAAGAACAATCAGGGACAGATGGTTCCCGTTGACGGCTTGGTATCATTAAGAAGAGTTTACGGTCCTGAAACGGTTACCCGTAATAACCTCTTCAATGCGGTAGCTATTAACGGTATTCCTAAACCCGGCTATACTACCGGCGATGCCATTAAAGCCGTTCAGGAGGTTGCGGAACAGTACTTACCTAAAAACTACGCTTACGAATGGACCGGTATGACACGTGAGGAAGAAAGCTCTGGTTCGCAGCTTACCATCATCTTTGTGCTGAGCCTTGTATTTGTTTACTTCCTGCTGTCGGCCCAGTACGAAAGTTATATCATTCCTTTTGCAGTTATCCTGTCCATACCAACGGGTATCCTCGGCGTATTCGCGTTCATCAACCTAACGGGTATCGAAAATAATATTTACGTACAGGTAGGTTTGATCATGCTCGTGGGCTTGCTGGCTAAAAACGCCATCCTGATTACGGAGTATGCGGTGCAAAGGCGACGTGCAGGTATGGACATTGTACCTGCGGCAATTGAAGCAGCTCAATTAAGGTTGCGCCCAATCTTGATGACATCCTTTGCCTTTATTGTTGGTTTGCTTCCGCTGGTGAGAGCAAAAGGCGCATCTGCCCTTGGTAACCACTCTATCGGTACCGGCGCTGTAGGCGGAATGCTTACCGGTGTTATCCTCGGGGTATTTATCATACCGGTATTGTTCGTCATCTTCCAATATCTGCATGAGAAGATCAGCAGACGCAAAGAGGACGACGATTTTATTGATGAGGAAGAAGAAGTTGAACTATTAAACGCCTGATCATTATCATGAAAAGAAATCATTCAATCTTATATATCTTATTATCGGCGACCGTCATTTTAGCGTCGTGCAAGGTGGGTAAAAACTACCAGCGACCTGTAGTTGCCGTACCTAAACAGTTTAATAACACCTCCTTTTCGGATACAAGCAGTATTGCAGATGTGCCCTGGAAAAGTTTCTTTACCGACACTACCCTGCAAAACCTGATTGACAGAGGCATTAAGTATAACTACAACCTGCAAATTGCAGTTAAGCGTATTGATATTGCCAACCAACAGGTGAAACAGGCCAAAGTACTGTTATTACCAACGCTTGATCTGCAGGTGAATGGTCAGTATGATTATATGTCGAAAAACAGTCTTAACGGACTAAGCACAAGCAGTTTCTTAGGTGCCAGACATGTTGAAGACTACAATGCTGCGCTTAATTTATCCTGGGAAATTGACATCTGGGGTAAGATCAGACGGCAAAAGGAAGAGGTGCTGGCACAGTATCTGCAAACTTATGACGCTACCAGGGCAGTTCAAACCCAATTGGTAGCAGATATAGCGCAGGGATATTTTAACCTGTTGATGTTGGATAAACAATTGAGCATCGCCCAAATGAATTTAAGCCTGAGCGATACTACGCTTAAACTAACTTCGCTCCTCAAAAATGCTGGCGAAACCACGCAATTAGGCGTGCAACAGGCCGAAGCGCAGCGGCAAGCAACCGCATTGCTTGTTCCACAATTAGAGCAAAGCATCGCACTGCAAGAAAATGCTTTGCAGCTATTAACAGGCCAACTGCCTGGCCCGATCAGCCGCCGGGCAAAATTAGATGATATTGCTGTACCGGCCAGTCTGCCAACAGGCTTGCCAGCTGCTATTGTTAGCCGCAGGCCAGACGTGCGGTCGAGCGAAATGGCACTGGTTGCAGCCAATGCGCAGGTGGGTGTAGCGCAGGGTAATATGTATCCTTCGTTATCTATAACAGCGTCTGGTGGCGTTGAGTCTTTTAAGGCCAGCAACTGGTTCAGCATTCCGGCTTCTATATTTGGTATTGTTAATGGTACTGTTCTTCAGCCCATATTCAGGCACCGGGAGTTTAAAACTCAGTACGAAACAGCCAAAATACAGCGTGAACAAGCGGTACTGCAATTCAGATCATCTGTTTTAAATGCTGTGGGTGAAGTATCGAACGCACTTGTTGAAAATGAGAAATTAAAGCAGCAACAAGAGATAGCCGTACGCCAGGTAAACACCTTGCAGCAAGCGATCAAAAATGCACATCTGTTGTTCAGGAGTGACATGGCTAATTATCTCGAGGTGATCACCGCGCAAACCAACGCCCTTCAGGCCGAACTTAACCTTGCCTCTATCCAACGACAACAGCAAGGAGCCGTTGTTGAGCTTTACCGTTCTTTAGGCGGCGGCTGGAAATAAATTTGTTCATGGTTCAATTGTTCATTAGTTCATTAGTCATTGGTTGAAAGGTGAAGCATTAATTAATTCGTTGCTAAGCTTCCATTAACTTTCAGATCGAATGTCGCTAATAAACTGATGAAACAATTGAACCAATGAACAATTGAACCAATGAACTAAATGCCCAATTGAATTGTTATGCTTCAAAGGAGATTGTGTTATGGCGCTAATAACAAAGACTGCAGAAGATAACGAGGTAAAGAACGATACAAAAAAGGCTACTGAAGATAAACCGAAAAAGAAGGCCACCAAAAAGGACCTGTCCGCAAGCTATAACAAGTACAAGACTTATAACGGACAACAATATACCGGCATGGCCATTGGCCACAGCCATCACTGGCACTACGATGAGGGAGATTGGAAAGAAACCAAAATTACGCCAGATCTGTGGGAAATATCGTATGCCGTAACGAAACGGCGCGTGGGCCACGCACCGGAAAACTCCGGCGTTCCCGTCGGTACAGAATATCAATGGTACATCCTGGCACACCAGCATGTGACCAAACTTAATGCTAACGACTACTCCACCGCACTCACCGGCCTAAAATTTAAACTGGCTCATAAAAGGGCAGAAAAAGGCACATGGAACACTAAAACGCCTACTCAACGTAAACACCTCATCAAATTTCTGAAGGATTTTATTGCGCAGCTTGAAAAAGAACCTATTCCCCTGGAATTTGAATACAATGGCACGCTCTATAAAGGCGAAGGTATTCCCATCTCACAGACCTGCACCGAAGATGTTTGTTACGAAGTTGATATAACCCTTAACGACGAGAACCTTGGCATTATCCGTTGCGCCAAAAGCGGCTGGAAAATGGACCGTGTAGAACAGGGTCTTGTAAATGCCATTGGCAACGAGATCACCCTGTATTTCGAGTGAACTCGATGCCTGTTAAACCACTTTATTAGTCTGGATTGAGACTATCAGTCTAGGCGTTATTAATTAAGCGCGCCATTAAAAATGCTGCTCCTGCTGCCAGTGCGCCAATAAATACCACTTTTAGCGCTCCCATAAGAGCTGGCTGGCCGGTCACCTTACTTTTAAAATAGCCGAAAACGAACAGGCAAATAATGGTTATGATAACAGAATAACCCAATGCAGTTCTGGAATCGTCAATAAAAAAGTATGGAGAAAGCGGAATAATGCCGCCTACGATATAAGAAATGCCAATAGTGATTGCGCTTTTAGTAGCACGGTTATCCTGCGGTTTTTCAAGCCCCAATTCAAAGCGCATCATAAAATCAACCCATTTATCTTTGTCTTTCGACATCTCTTCAGCTATCTCATGCTGCAGATGTTCAGACAAACCGAAATCGGCAAAAACCTCACGTACTTCGAACTTTTCCTGTTCAGGCACGCGATCCACTTCTTCGTACTCGCGTTTAAGTTCGGAGGCATAGTGATCCGCTTCTGTACGGCCCGCTAAAAACCCGCCTAAACCCATCGCTATTGATCCGGCAACTATTTCGGCTATGCCAGCTGTTACCACTATACCTGATGAATGTACGGCGCCACTGAGGCCTGCAGCCAAAGCGAAGGGAACGGTTAAACCATCAGACATACCGATAACGATATCGCGTATGGTGTCAGAACTTTCTAAATGTTTCTCTTCGTGCATAGCACCAAAGTTAATGGTGTTATGTAAACATCAAAGTGAAATACCGCAATTTACAATTAGTCTGAATAAGTGTTTTTTTTTTGGGATCGGAAGGCAGGGCGTACGCATGGGCACACTTATAAAAGGAGGTGATTGCCCCTATTGACCATGTTATCGGCCAACTCTGAGCAAATATATTTTTTATTGATTACCACCTGCCTGATGGCAAAAAGAAGTTCGTCTTGGGATACATTTTTGAGTAAGTACCCACTGGCCCCAGCATTTAAAGCCCTGGAGACGTACATTTCATGGTCCTCCGAGGAAAGGATCATCGATTTGGTTTGAGGATAAGCAGATCGAAGCTCCTCAACAATATCGAGACCAGAAGATCCGGGCATCTTTAGATCGGTAAGCACCAGATCAGGGGTAATATCGCTTTTCAAAAGCTCAAAAAAAGATTCTCCATCCCAGGCTTCGCCTATCAACTCAAAATCTTCCTCCTGTTCCAGTATTGATCCAATACACCTCCTCACGACTTCATGGTCATCTACAAGCACAATTTTAATCATAAAAGAAAAATTAAATACAGTGTAGACTCTACTGCGGATATAAGTCTATATGACCTAGACTGTAAGAACTACCGCTTAGTTTAAATTTAAGAAATTTTTTTCACTTAACAATAAACATTTTTTGTCTTATAAAGCACAATTTAAATATGTCTTAAAATTATAAACGCCGGCTATCAGTGCCGGCGTTTATAATATGTCAAATTATGGCTGCCTATTAATTAATTAAAGAGCAACCAAGTCCCGATTACAAGGACACACCTCTCTTCCACGGAATAAAGTCATCCTGACCATGGCGAACAGCGCTTACCTCTACTTCACCGCTGGCTACCTTGATCACGTAATCAAGAATACGGGCACCAGCTTGTTCAATAGTTTCTTCGCCTTCAATGATAGTACCGGTATTTATATCGATAATATCACTCATGCGGTTATAAAGTGTAGTATTTGTTGCTATTTTTACTACAGGGGCAATCGGGTTTCCGGTAGGTGTACCTAAACCTGTAGTAAATAATACAACGTTTGCTCCTGCACCCACTTCGGCAGTGGTCGATTCAACGTCATTACCCGGGGTACACAGCAAGTTCAAACCCGGCTTGCTCACCTTTTCAGGATAATCCAATACATCCATAACTGGTGACGTACCGCCTTTTTTTGCCGCACCGGCTGATTTAATGGCATCAGTAATCAAACCATCTTTAATATTACCCGGAGAAGGGTTCATGTCAAACCCGGAACCGGCTTCTTCCGCTCTTTTTGCATAAGTGCGCACAAGGTTGGTAAAGCGCTCTGCCTTTCGCTCATCAACACAACGGTCGATCAGATTTTGCTCAACACCACAGAGTTCAGGGAACTCTGATAAAATAACTGATCCGCCCAATGCTACAAGAAGGTCAGAAGTATAGCCGATAGCCGGGTTTGCTGATATGCCTGAAAAGCCGTCTGAGCCTCCGCATTCCAGGCCAATAGTAAGTTTGCTCAATGGAGCCGGCTGACGCACAATATCATTAGCTTGCATCAATCCAGCCAGTGTTTGCCGTATAGCCTTATCAAGCAGGTCACTTTCGGTACCGGTTTTCTGCTGATCAAGGATGTATAACGGTTTGCTAAAGTTTGGCGACCGTTTCTGAATTTCGGCTTGTAAAATACTTACCTGCGCGTTTTGGCAGCCGAGGCTCAGCACAGTTGCGCCAGCCACGTTAGGGTGCGTAATGTATCCGGCAAGTAGGCCGCACAGCGTTTCTGAATCCTGGCGTATACCTCCGCATCCACCGGCATGGGTAAGAAACTTAATGCCGTCAACATTCGGGAAAACGCGGGCGTTACCGGCATCAGCACCATAAGTATCTACTTCGGTATATAAAACCTCATCAACACTACCACCAGAGCGGATCTTATCGATCAGGTTTAGCGCCTTCACTTCATAAGTCTTTTTACGGCCATAGCCCAATGGTTTTATCAACGCTTCCTGTAATACTTCAACGTTACGGTTCTCGCAAAATACCATCGGGATCACCAGCCAGTAATTTGCCGTTCCCACACTACCGTCGGCCCGGTGAAAGCCGTTAAAAGTGCGGCCCTCAAATTTGCCTACATCAGGTTTTGCCCAATCATGATGATGAACGGTAGTTAAAAAGCTGTTTGCAGCATGTTTTACATTTGCTGTGCTAAGCAGTCCGCCCGCCGGAATATCTGCCTGGGCTTTGCCCACCAGTACGCCGTACATAATAATTTCGCCACCAGCGGGGATAGCATTAATGGCAAATTTGTGCTTAGCTGGTATAAATTCAACCACTTTATAAGTGTTGCCTTCATAAACAACTTCTTCACCCGCTTTCAGGTCGGTTAAAGCAACCAGAACGTTATCAGCAGGATGTACTTTTAATATCCATTGTCTCATCTCGCAAAATCTTTATTATCTATATTTTCTAAAACTTCTAAAGCTCCGTTATTTTCAATTTCCTGCAGGTATTTAGTTACCGCACTTTCAAATCCGGCTAATTGGGTCAAATCAGCATCCCACAGGTTCACATCTTTTAAAACGTTTTTAACCACCTGTTGCGCATCAGCATTTGTCCATGCTTTGTAAAAAATATCTGCCAGGCTATCGGTAATTACGTATTCCTCGCCGTTTAATAGTCCAACGTATTTACCATCGGCATTTAACGTTGATTTCATAAAGCGTAAAAATGCAGCAAAGCCAGCAGCAAAGTGCTCCGGTACAGCTTGTGTTTGCTTATAGTGATTAAGCAACAAAGGTAGCACCCTCATTTTTAATTTGGATGAATATTGCGCGGAAATGCTGATCCACTGATGTTCGATATTCGGGTTGCGGAAACGATCCAATACCTTATTGGCAAATTCAGTTGTAGTGGCTTCGTCAACCTTATACGGAATAGCCGGAGCTATTTCCTTAAGCATTAACTGGGTCATGAAATTGGAAAACGCTGCGTTGTCCATAGCCTGTTTAACAGTTTTGAAACCTGATAAAAAGGCAATAGCGCAGGTAAGTGTATGGGTTCCATTCAGTAAACGCAGTTTCAGCTCCCTGAAGATCTCAATGTCTGGTGCGATAACTACACCCGGATGAGCCTGAGCAAAAGTCAATACTGATTTTACTTTTTCATCGCCTTCAATGGCCCAAAGGCTGTAAACTTCGGATACAGTACGCAAATCATCCTGGTAGCCGCATTGTTCTTCAATCTCCCTTGCCTGTGCAGCGCCTGGTTTGCCCGGTACAATACGGTCAACTAACGAATTGCAAAAGGTATTGCTGCTTTCCAGCCAGTCCATAAATGCTGGCTCCAGCTTATTGAGATGAGCAAGCTCCAGCACAATAGACTCGAGCTTTTTGCCGTTGTTAACAATAAGCTCTGTAGGGATAATGATGAGGCCGCTTTTATCACTGCCGCCAAATGCCTTATAGCGCTCATATAATATAGCCAGCAACTTGCCGGGGAAAGATACCGGCGGATGCTTACTAATATCATCCTGAACGAGTTGAATACCTACTTCGGTAGTGTTAGAGATCACTACCTGTAAATTAGGGTTATGTGCTGTTTTAAGAATAGCATCCCAGTCGCTGCCAGCAGAAAGTACTCTGCTTATGGCGGAACAAACCATCTGCTCATTTACCTCACGGCCATCCTCAATACCTTTGATGTAAAGCGAGTACAGCCCGTCCTGGCGATCAAAATCATTGGCCGAGCCAGTGTCCGTAGATTTTACGACTACAACGCGGCCATTGAAAACACCTTGGCGGTTAGCCTTATCAATAAAATAATCAGGCAGGCCACGAAGCAATACTCCGGTACCAAACTGCAGCACCTTCTCGGGCAGGTCAAATATCTCGTCCTCCGGAAGCTCCAGTCCCGGCACGTTAATTTTCTTTAGATTATAACGGGATAATATCATACTTATTTGTTGTTATCTTAATATCACAGTTGTTTGCTATCATGTGTGTTCTTAGAAATTCCATTGGTTATCAAAGGCCCAATGCGCGTTGATGGCCTGCACGGCCGGACTACCCGGCGCAGCCGCCAGATTGTCTTTAAACCAACTATAGTCGCCGCCTGTACGGTGGCAGTTATAAAAATAAACACGGTGCCCCCATCGTACACCCTTAGAGCTCTCTGCCTGATAAATAGGTGCATTAGCCATGTTTTTGGCGAAATTGCAGTTGATGAGGTAAAACTGCGCGTCCTTATGGTAGCGGCCGAGTTTAAAGCCATCTTCGCCCAAAAACTTACAGTTTACCAGCACCGTTTTCTGGCGCTGATCGCCCGAACCATCATGCCATATAGCAGCTACGTTACCGTGCGCCACAAAAGTGCAATGCTCAGCGTATGCCCATCCTCGCGGACAATAAAAATCTACGCCGCCTTCCATTGTGCAGTCTTTAAAATAAAACATGCCTGCGGCAGTGTTCCATGGACTAACGGTATCCCCGCCATAAGCACGCAGAGCGCAATTAATAACTTTGAGCCTGGTTGTCTGGAATGACCGCAACGCCATCTGATGACCGCTTCTAGTAACGGTTCTTTGCGGCGGGCCAGCCTTACCACCTGTACAGGTAACTACGGTATCAGCAGTGTGATCAAAGCCGTAACTGTTGATCACGGAAAGATTTTCAATTGTAATATCGCTTCCCCTTAAGTTGAGCGTGGCTGCTCCCCAATCAGAGGGGATATTGCAAGCCCAGATATCACGGGCTATGGATGCCGTGATCACGGTATTTTCCTTGCCCTCGCCTTTGAGCACGATATGGTTCTTATCGATGAATAGCTTTTCGTGATAAGTACCCTTCCTGATTTGAATAACACGATCTGTCGCCGACGAATCGGGCAGGCTGTTGATCGCTTCCTGTATGGTTTTAAAGTTCCCTTTGCCTGATGCGTCAACCACCAACACAGACTGTGCCTGCGCATCAGTTGTGCAAAGGAATATCATTAAAAGAAACAGACAAGTGAGCTTGTTCATCTTTTTACTTTACCGGGATTTGTTCTGTTACCCATTTTACCACGTCATTAGCGGCCTTAAAATTATCGTAATCGGCAGGCAGCTTCAGGCCGTCGGTATACTCGTTATAAAACCAGGGATCGCCCACAGCAAACACAGCTCCCTTGCCATATTTTGCTACAGCCACAACCACATCGTTCTTATCTGTAAGAGCCGAATGTGCCGGTGCGGTTACTTTAAGCGTGCTGATTTCTTTGACGTATATCTTCCTCGCGGTTTTGAAGATCTCATTTCCGGCAGGAATCATAATGGCTCCCTGTTCAAATTGGTGCCCTACTACGTGATTTCTGCTATCTTCATTGAAACGCATACCAAATTTTGCCATCAGGTTATTAAGGTGCTTAAACTCGGCATTCCCAGTATCATTGTTGAGCACCAGTAATACACCGCCCTGTTTAACCCACTCGCTAATGGCTTTGATGTGCGGCTCTTCGATGTACTTAGCATCCGGATTTTCTTTTGGAATGTCTGGATCTACAATAATGTAAGCTGAAGCATTCTTCAGGTTCGATGCATTTGGCGCACCGTATAAAGTTTCAGTTTTAAACCCGTAGTTATTGAAGATATGCCCAAACAGGGAGAAACCATTGTTATCCATTTCTTCCCACTTGTAATGGAAGGAAATAGTATGACCGGTAATATCCTTCTTGTGTTCGTCATTAAAGTAACTATCCAGCAGCGCTACTTTGCCTTTTGCTGCAGATACATGAGCTAAACGCTCGATCTCCACGGCTGCAAGAATAAACGCTCCCACACCTTTGGGGTCATTTTTAACCACTTTCTCGCTCAGGTAGTACTGGTAGCTGCCATCACGGTATGGATTACCACCTAAACCGCCAACACTCACCGTACCGTTCAGGTTAACCTGCCCGTCGGCGTCGGTTTCAATAAATTTATTAAGGATACCCTTATAACCTTTCTCGGCAACGGCTTTGTAAGTTGCAGGCAGATAACCCATGCGGTAGCCTTTAGCCAGGGCATAAACAAACATGCTGGAAGCAGAAGCCTCCGGATAATTACCTTTTTCTTTGGCTTTATCCAATACCTCGTACCACAAACCAGATTGCGGGTCCTGGTATTTCTGGATTCCGGCAGCCAGACGGTTTAAGATAGCAATAAGCTCAGTCCGTTTCGGATGATTAGCCGGAAACTGATCCAACACATCAACCAATGCCATCGCATACCAGCCATCGGCACGCGCCCAGAAGTTTAACGACAAACCCGTTTTTGGATTGGCCCAACGCTCTTTTTTGCTTTGGTCCCAGGCATGATACAGTAGTCCGGTTTTAGGGTCACGGGCATGCTGCTCCATCAGTATAAACTGGTTGGCTATATCATCAAAATCCGCTTCTTCGTGGAAGGTTGCTGCATACTCCGCATAAAAAGGCTCGCCCATGTAAAGGCCATCGAGCCACATTTGGTTAGGATAACGTTTTTTGTGCCAGAAACCACCTTCAGGTACGCGTGGTTGCCCTTTTAATTGCTCGCGCAACTGGGTAGCAGCTTTGTAATACTTCGGCGTGCCTAAAACTTTATACAATGTGAGCACTTCCCTGCCGCAGAGTACATTATCCAGGTTATAATCCTCTCCTTTATAACCTTTTATCTCTCCTTCGGGAGATACAACAGCATCTATGTAATTATGGATATAGTTGAAATATTTGCGATTGGCAGTTTGGAGCCAAACACCTTCAATACCCTTCATTACTACGCCATTGTCATAAACCCAACGGGCGGTAGTAGCGCTGTCCTTCCATAATTTCATGGCTGTAGCAGCCATCTTTTGCGACATGGGCTGCTCCTGCGCTTTTGCAGTATAAAAAGCAGATGTGATTAAAAGTAAACAGGTTAGTTTCTTCATTGGCTTAGTTAATGGTTAGTACTTTTGCAGAAGCACCATCGCCAAATTCGGCCTTGGTCTTTGCGTCGGCGGTATTGGTATTGGTTACTTTAATTTCTGCAGTTTTGGTTCCCGTAATATTGAAAAGCTGCTGGGAGTCAGCGTTATATTTTAAATTATCAAAAGTAATATTGCGGCTATTGTCAACATTGACTACAGGCTTGGTATCATCAACAATTAATTGCACATTTTTAAGATGAATGCCGGTTGCTTCTGTGCAATCCATTCCCTTTTTGGCCTTGATGATCATGTTGCTCATATAAACATCGGCAATGTTCATCTCCGGCAACCCACGCACAAAGATGGCTCTTGAAGCACCGTTACATACAATGTTACTGATATGGAAATCTTTAAACACCGGTGTTCCGGCTGTTACAGGCAAGGTTTCTACCTTTGGCGCCATTCTATTTTCGCCAGCAAGCGGAACCGGGTCCTTGGCCTCGTAGTACATATCGAAAAGCACGGCATCGCCACCTATATCTTTCATGTTAATATCAGATACGTAGATCTTTTCCACTACCCCGCCACGTCCGCGTGTTGTTTTGAACCTCAAGCCCACATCTGTGCCCAGAAACGAGCAGTTTGATACAAAGAGGTTCTTCACGCCGCCAGACATTTCGCTACCTATTACAAAGCCGCCATGTGCGTGATACACCACGCAGTTACGTACAATTACATTCTCCGTAGGTATACCGCGCTTACGGCCCTCTTCGTCCCGGCCGGATTTTATGCAAATACCATCGTCGCCAACATCAAAGGTGCTGTTCTCGATCAAAGTGTTTTTGCTCGACTCGAGGTCAATACCATCTCCGTTCTGTGCATACCATGGGTTTTTAACGTTTACCCCACGTAAGGTCAAATCCTCACACAATAAGGGGTGCAAGTTCCAGGCCGGAGAGTTTTGATAGGTAACTCCTTCCAGCAAAACTTTTTTACAGTGCTCCAGCACCACCATGTTCGGGCGCAGGAAGTCTTTAATATCTTCGTAATCCTTCAGCGTTTTGCCATTAAACAACACACCCGGCTGCTTCATCTGCGAGCCGCGAAGCGATTTTTCTGAGGGATACCAGGTCTTTTTATCCTCACTCAGCACACCGCCTGACGCCACCAGGTTTCTCCATTGCGTTTCAGTCAGCTTATCTCTTTTCACCATGCGCCAGGCATCACCGTTACCATCAACAATGCCAGAACCGGTAATGGCTATATTTTCCAGGTTCTTGCCTGAAATAGGCGATTGGTTGCGGGCGGATGGCAGTCCCTCCCAGTTACCTTCCACTAAATGATATTGATTAAAATCACGGGTAAAAAGCAGAACTGCATCCCGGTTGATATGAAGATTGACGTTGTTTTTTAAAACGATGGGGCCAGTGAGCCAAACACCTGTGGAAAGTAAAACCACGCCCCCGCCTTTTTCGCTACATGCCGAAATGGCTTTATTAATGGCTGTAGTATTAAGTGTTACACCATCACCTTTGGCACCGAAACTGGTAATGTTAATGGTATCCTTTTTAAACACCGGCTGCTGTACTTTAGGCATTACCATCCCGGCAAAAGGCCTCCCCTTTTGCTCGGCTTTGGTGTACCGGGCAACTTGTGCCGAAGCACTTAAAAACAGAACGTTACCAAGTAACAAACTCGCGGTTGTTTTACTTAAAAGACTCATAATTCAACTCTCCGGATAATTTAATATTTATATTGGTTGGGCCTATTGTGGCCTTTCTAAGGCAATTCTAAACAGTTTTTTACGCTTAAAACCGCATTGGCCCATAAAAATTTATGCAATCGTTTCCGGGAACGATTGCACATTTTCTTGTCCTTTAACTGTATTAATTTAACCTTAATAGTGTCGTTATTCGGGAGACATAGTGTTCAAAGTTAAATTTCCGTTAATGGCAACTGTCCTGTAGCATCCTGTAAAACAGAATGTATCCAAGATGTTGTAATTTCCTGTCTTTATTCGCGATGCAGTCGCTTTTCCATGTTAAGCATTCGTCGCAGACGAGCGCAAGGTTGAGATAATTGCATTTCTAATAGCGATGTAAAGTACAATCGTCTTTATAATAGCGAATAAGGCATGGTCATCGCTTTTCTAATAGCGATGGGTTTGAAACCCATCGCTAAGTATCGCTATGTTTTAAGCCTTACTTTTAACTTTTCTAACTCTCTTTTAACTACTTTAACCCTTCTAACCTCTTTAACTACTTTAACTCTCTTTAACCAACCTCTACCTACCCTCCGGATTCCAGTGGTCGTCGCCTCCTAGGATATTTTTAACGGTGTATTGCTTAGCCTCTGCGGCAGTTAGTTGGTGCGACCATTCAACACGGTCCTTTGTTACCGCTCCCGGCCCTCTGTTATCATATTCGGCATAGTAAGCGGTTTTGTCTTTATCAGGAAACATGGCATCGCCCTTCCAAGGGTTCCAGCCCTGTGGCGTGATATGTGCACCTAAATCGCATTTGATGTAAACCGTTTTTGCATAAGGTCTCCATGGGCGGCCAAGACAATCTTTGTGCACGCTGGTATCGGCAATGAGCTTGCAATTAATGAGCACAAAGCCAAACTTTTGTCGCGGAGTAGTTGCTGCTGCAGTAATGTAAGAGTTAAGCAGGCTTTTAATGGTACAATTTTGAAATACCGCAGTCGCTTCGCCAAAAATAAAATCGGTAGTACCTTCAATGTAACAGTTGTCAAAAAACTCCCTGCTCTTTTCGGTAGCGGCATACAAAGTATCCTGATTACCTAACAGCCGGCAGTTTTTAACCACGCAGCGGTCACCCTCTACATGTAACGCCACCGCTTGCCCTACCCGTCCTGATGAATTTTGGATGGTAAGGTTTTGCAGCACCACATCATTACCCTGTATTAAAACGGTATACGAAGTATAGGTGGTAAACTTCTCTTTCCCGAAAGCGTCTTTCCCGCCGGGATTCATTTTGCCTGAATAGTCGTTATTGGTAATAACCGTATTTGAAGGATCATCGCCCAGCAATGTGATCTTGCACTTCCAACTCGGGATAACCAGTTTTTCATGATATACCCCCGCCTTAATATGGATGGTAACCCGCGCCGGACCCAAATCACGAACTGAGTTTACGGCCTCCTGGATAGTTTTAAACTTTCCGCTGCCGTCCTGGGCCACCGTAATATCAGGCTGGAACACCTGAGCCCGTACAATATTGGCTGCAATAGTTATGATCAAACAAAATATTGCACTAACAGTAAGTTTATTGATTGTCGCCATTTAAAGTTTTACTTTGTTAAAAATGTTCCAACTGTTCCATCCGTTCCTGGAACAGAAACGTAATTATTTTCCTGTCGCCAACGCTTTGCGGTCGGCTCCGTAATTAAATTCTGATTTACTTTTTGCCTTTGAGGTATCAGTATTTAACAACCTTATATCTTTTGTGCGATCGCCATTAATGCTGAATAAGACCTCCGTACCTTCAGGATATTTTAAGTTATCAATAGTGATGTTCTTGCTGTTCTCCACGTTGATCAGCGGGTTGGTATTTTTGCTCAATAGGTAAACATTTTTAAGACTGATATCTTCAGCCTCGATCAGGTCTGCACCTTTTTGAGTTTTTAACACCATGTTTTCAAGGTGAATATCTTTAATGCTCATTTCCGGTAAGCCACGGATGATAATGGCTTTGTCGGCGCCGTCGCATACCACATTATTTACATAAAATTTGCGGAACTGCGGTGTACCTGCGTCAACAGGTGGGATCTCTACCTTACCATTGGTTTGCGCAAGGGTTTGTGCTTTGGCAAAGTAATACATATCAAACAAAATGGCTTCGTGAACAATGTCTTTCATGCTGATATTTTTAATGTAGATATTCTCTACAATACCTCCCCTGCCTCGTGTGGTTTTAAAACGAAGGCCAATGTCTGTACCGATAAAGGTGCAATCAGAAACGAAGATATTGCGGGCCCCGCCAGACATTTCGCTGCCTATTACAAAACCGCCATGAGCACGGTAAACAACATCGTTACGCACAATCACATTTTCTGTAGGTTTACCTCTTTTACGGCCTTCCTCATCCCGGCCTGATTTAATACAGATACCATCATCGCCGGCATCAAAGGTGCTGTTCTCAATTAATACATTTTTGCACGATTCGGCATCAAGCCCATCGCCATTTTGTGCATTCCAGGGGTTACGCACACGTACGCCTCTCAGTGTCAGGTCCTCGCAAAGCAACGTATGCAGGCACCAGGCGGGTGAATTCTGGAAAGTAGCGCCTTGCAACAATACCTTTTTGCAATTAGTAAGTACTACCATGTTCGGACGAAAGAAATCCTTCAAATCCTCGTAGTCCTTTAGCGACTTGCCTGGCTCAATTACACCAGCATCTTTGGTTCTTGCGCCCTTTAAAAAGCTTTCTGAAGGATACCAGCTCTTACCCTCAACAATGCCGCCAGAAGCTACCATTTGTTTCCATTCCGCATCGGTAACCCGGTCTTTGCCCATCGCCCGCCACACTTCGCCATGGCCATCAAAGACACCATCTCCTGTAATGGCAATGTTAGTAAGGTTGGTGCCCGAAATAGGCGACTCATTGCGCACAGCTGGATGTCCCTCATAATTGCCTTCTACCAATTTATACTTGCTTTTGTCTGAGGTAAACTGTACTAACGCTGCGCGATCTACATGTAAATCAACATTGCTCTTTAACACAACCGGCCCTGTTAGCCATAGTCCTTGCGGAATCAATACTACACCGCCGCCTTTCGCGCTGCAATCATTAATAGCCGCGTTAATGCTCTCGGTATTGAGTGTAATGCCGTCAGGTTTTGCACCGTATTTTAAAATATTAAAGGTGTCTGCCTTAAACTGCGGTTCAGCGATCTTTGGCAAATTTGTCCAGGAGTAGTTCTGAGCCGATACCTGGCCCGCTCCCGCCAGCAATAATGCACCGGCCAGTATCCTTTTATGAAGAGTTATTTTCATCAGTATAATTTTAGTCTTTAAGCGGGTTCCACTTATCTTTTCCGCCTAATATATTCTTGAGTGTATAAGTTTTTACTTGTTCGTCGGTAAGTTGGTGCGTCCATGGGAAACGCGCAGTTGGATTGGCTCCAGGGCCAGAGGACCGGTACTCTGCAAACCTTGTCGTTTTTTCGTTAGCGGGATTTTTCCAGTTGTTCCAGCCTTCGGCAAAAATATGCGGACCAATCCAGCACCTGATATAGGTAACACTGGCATACGGCTTCCATGGCCTGCCGAGCGAAACATGGTTTAAGCCGGTATCTGCAGTAAGTTTGCAATCAAAAAACACAAAGCCAAAGGGCACATCAGGAGGTGTTGATGCCGCTGTAACATGTGAGTTCTTTTTGCTGTGTATCTCACAACTTTGAAATACAGCGGTTGAAGGGCCAAAAATAAAGTCGGTGGTACCTTCAATATAACAGTTCTGATAGTATTGCCGGCTGCCTTCACCGCTGCAAAACAACACGTCCTGAAAACCCTTGAAATTGCAATTAAAAAAGCTCAGCTCATCGCCGTGAGCAAATACGGCTACTGCCTGCCCGGCACTAAAGCCGGCATCGTTTTGGAAGCTGATATTTTTAGCTTTAAAATGATTGGCATAAATAAAAAAAGATGCGGAGGTATACGTATTGATTACGTCGCCAGTAGGCGACACCGTGCCGGTATGGTTGTTATAGGTTAATATGGTGCCATCTTTATCTTGGCCAATGAGCGTAACAAAGTCCTTACCGGCTGCCAATGTAAGCGGCTCAGTATAAATGCCTTTTTTAACAAATATTTCGACCGGCTTATGGTTATGAACAGAGATAGCATTAAGAGCTTCCTGCACAGTTTTATAGTTTCCGCTTCCATCCTTTGCAACTACAATTCGTCGTTGCGCAAGTGAAGCAGCTGCAATAAACAGTAAAACTGTACTTAGCCACCATGTTCTCATTTAGCCGCAGTAGTTTTAGCATTTACAATTCGTTCTGCCAGTGCCGGCTCAATTTTTCGCAGATCTGCCAAAACCAGCTCCGCCATTTTGCGCGCGCCTAATTCGTTAAAGTGCGTATCATCGGCCTTGCCCTGAGGATAGTTAGGATGTTCACCTGGCGCAAGGTGATTGTAAAGTAATTCAGACTCCTCGGGTCCAAACTTCTGCAACAGATCCATGCTGGTTTTATCAAGATCGATTAAAGGCACATTGGTTTTGGCGGCTACGTCTCTTACCAGCTGCGCATAGGCGGCATGCGTATCTTCAACCTTACCGGCAGCGTCAAACTTACGACGGGCCACCGGAGTCAATAAAATGGGGTGTGCTCCTTTGTTTTTTGCAGCGTTTACAAAACGGGTAAGATTGGCTGTAAACTCCTCTTCAGTAGCGTAGCTCCTTTTAGTTTTCACCTCATCGTTATGTCCAAACTGAATGATCAGGTAGTCGCCCTGCTTCAAGCCATTTTCAACCGGTTGCCATAAACCCTCGGTGATAAAGGTCTTTGTGCTGCGGCCATTTTTGGCACGGTTGTCAACCGTTACCGTTTCATCAAAGAAATTGGCGAATGGCATACCCCAGCCCGTTTCGGGATAAGCCTTCTTTTCTTTGATTGCCATGGTTGAGTCGCCGATCATATAAATGGTAATGTGGTCTTGCGGAAGCGTAAAAGCTGCTACGCCGATAAAAACAATGGCAATTAACGCAATGAAAAAAGTTTTTTGTGATGATATTTTAGCAAACATGTGAGTGAATTAAACTATTGAATGTATTCCAGACAGTAAATGTGTAACATTTTTAATAGGCATGACCCTTAAAACAAAGACAAGGGCCGCTAAGTTAGCGGCCCTTGATTGCGGTTAATAACCGTAGTCTTGGGTTAAGTTATAATCTGAGTTAAGTGTCGCCACAGCTAATGGGTACAGTTCACTGTGATTTGGCTTAAATGCGTAAGCAAAAATATTAGTGAATGATGTATTAATATTCGCATACCCAAACCAGCTTACTTTGGTATAAGCCGAAGATGGCGTAGGCTGAGCCGGAGAAGGTTTGTACAGCGAGTTATACCAAATCTTGCTGTCATCCGCTGTAGTTGTTACCGGCGAGTACATGGTTTTTGGCAAGCTACTGGTTAAGCAATAAGATGGTGGCGGAGCCATATAGCTAAACGGAACAATCGCCGTGCCAGCTGCCATATTGCCAAGATTAGCACGGGTTTCTGTAATAGCTGTAGCTAACAGGTTCCAGCGAATCAAATCGTATTTTCTGATGCCCTCGCTTCCAAACTCAAGCATTCTTTCCTTTACAATAAATTTAAAGAAACCAGTATAATCGGTTGGTATAGGCGGCACCAGGTTAGCGTTACCGCCGTGTGCGCGTTTACTTACTTCAGTTACGGCGGAAATTGCCGCAGGGGTAGGGCCACCGTTCAACTCATTTTCAGTTTCTGCATACATTAGCAATACATCAGAGAAACGAATAATGATCCAGTTTAACCCCTGGTTGGCCGTATTACTGGTTGGATCGGCTGGATTGCTCCACCAATCTCTTCTCCATTTTCCATCATATATAGCATTGATAGCATGGGCCTTTCTGGTGGTTCCGTCATTATTGGTTTCATAAGGAGCAGCAGTAACATCGCGTCTTACATCTGTTGAATCGAACATGTAGAAATAAGTTGGCATAATTGACAGTGCGCCGCCGCCTACACCGGCAAACTTGTTACCATTGTAAGTACCAATTTTACTATCCTGGCCGTTGGCGCCTCCCATTGCAACCTGGAACATCAGTTCGCCGTGAGGTTCATTTGCATTACGGGCGTCTACATAATCCTTCCATACTGATTTATAGCTGGGGTTAAGATCGTGCTGATCACGTCTTTGCATAATATCATAGCACTCATCATGTGCAATCTGATAGTATGTTTTGTAATCTGCTCTTCTTTCCATCTGGTTGGTATTTCTTCTTAAAGAATACCCACCTCTGAATAAGGCTATACGTGCACGAAGCGCCTTCACTGCGCCTTTCGTAATACGCTCATCTGCCTGGTCGCCAAGCTTTGTTATTTCTGTTCTCCATGGCACCAGATCCTCAGCCGTTTTAAGATCGGCCAATACGTGGTTATAAATAGTGTCCCTGTCGGTTTTAGCTAAATAAAGATTTGGCAGCTGGTCGGCAGGTGTCCAACTGGCCGGTACATCTCCCCAGTTGCGTACCAGCTCAAAGTAAAATTGAGCCCTCAAAGTTAATGACTCGCCAAGTAGTCTTCTCAACTCACCCTGATCCATAGCAGAGCCAGAATTATACTGACTCATTTTAGGAATATTATAAATACACAAGTTGGCCCTTTCGATACCGCTGTACAACTGGTTAAATACAGGTGCCAGCTGGGTATTGTTAGAAGTTAAGTTATAACGTGCAATATCCCTCCGTTCATTATCCTGCGTGGCCTGGCCCTGCCCCATCATCTCATCGGAATCGTACGGGTAATACATGCTGATCCGGATACCGTAGCCGTAATCGCCCGTTAATGCGTTATATGCGCCCATTACAGCAGTTCTTGCGTATTGTGTATTTTGAAATATCACCTGAGGCGAGAAAACTGATACCGGTTGGGGATCGAGGTACTTTTTACAAGATGCAAATATGGTGGAAGCAACTCCCAGAATTGCTATGATATTTTTTGTTTTTGAAAATGACATTTTCATAAAAATCACTTTTAATTAGAATGAAACATTTAGTCCGAAGATATAAGTGCGAACTTTAGGATAGGCCGAATAGTCAACTCCAGGGCTTAATGGAGAAGACCTTCTTACGCTAACATCAGGATCATAGCCAGAATAACCTGTAATAGTTCCAAGGTTATTTCCGGTAACGTAAACCCTTAAACTGGCAATTCCTATTTTACTTAAGGTTGTACGAGGAAGCGTATAACCAATGGTTACGTTGTTAACGCGCAGGAATGACCCATTTTCTACATAAAAGGATTGTGGGTTGTTCCACTCTACGCCTACTGCTGGTATCCAGTATTTAGGATTGCTGTTAACCGCACTGATTACATCAGGAGAAGCACCTATCGCTGTTGTTCCGGCTGCACCTTCTATCTGTACGCCTGTTGCCGGGTTAACCACGTGCCAGCGATTATTCATGATAGATAATAAGTTGGCTCCACTGGAGTAACCATTTGTAAATTCTGCTTTATTATAGTTATAAACCTGGTTTCCATAGGAGAAATTGAGGAATATGCTGGCATCAAAGTTTTTCCATGAAAACTGCTGACTAAAGCCACCAATAAATTTAGGTAGTGCATGGCCGATAACCGTATAGTCACTGCCATCAATTTGCCCATCGCCATTGAGGTCTTTAAATTTCTGTGTACCAGGCATAACGGTTGATGACGAAATTTTGCTAAATGGAACACCTGGTTTTAAAGTGTATTGCGTTGTTGCCCAAGGCGTGCTGGCATTGCTATAAGCGCTGGTGGTAAAATCTGACACCTTGTAGTAACCGTCGTTTACCAGGCCGTACATGGTACCTACTTCCTGACCAACTTTAATCAAGAAATCGCTGGGGGCATTGCTGGCGCTAAACCAGCCTGAGTTATAAGTAAAGCTTTTCTGATCTCCAAGGCTTTCAATTGTATTCTTATTGAAAGAGATGTTGAAGTTGGTAGTCCATCTAAAGGCTCTTTTTTGCAGCACAGTGGCTACGATCTGGAACTCCATACCTTTATTCAAGATAGAGCCCTCATTTTGCAGCTGATTAGTATAGCCGGTAATTGTTGGAATGGTATTGTTGAGCAACAGGTTGTTGGTTGTATTACGGTAAAAATCAGCGGTCAAATTGATGCGGCCCTTCAGGAAGCTCATATCAAATCCAAGGTTTCGGGAAATTTGGGTTTCCCACTGCAAATAAGGGTTGCTCAAGTTTGATGACGGAGCAGTACCGAGTGTATTTACATCATTAAGATAGTAAGATTTACCGGTAACATAGTTTGTTGCGTAAGAAAACGGCGTGATACGGCTGTTACCTACAGCACCATAGCTCAATCTCAGTTTCAGGTCGGTAAAGATCTTTTGATCTTTCATGAAATTCTCTTCTGTTACGCGCCATGCTGCAGAAGCCGACGGGAAATACCCCCATTTTCTGGCCGGTCCGAACACGGAGCTACCGTCTGCCCGGAAGTTGAAGGTGGCCAGGTATTTTTCCTGATAATTGTAACTTAGACGACTAAAGTATGATAATATGTGGACAGGAGTTTCTGAAGAATTGGGTGGTTGCACGGTACCAAGCGGGTAATTTCCAAAAGCCTCGTCGGGCGTTGTACCAGCCGGAATATTGCGGAACTCAAGTGCGGTGTTAGTTGTATAGGTTTGATACAATTCCTGACCGGCCAAAATGTCTATACCATGTTTTGAACCTAAGAACGATGGATTACGATATTCAAAAACGTTGGAGTTGTTAACTGTTGTTACATTAGCGGTGGTTATGTCTGCAATTGGCAACCTGTTGCCATTATTACGAGAGTTGGTAGTAATAGTGTCATCAAACGCTTTGGTTACAAAATTGTTAACATCATAACCGATTACTGTTCTAAAGGAGAAGTTTTTGACTATAGTATAGCTTGCATTAGCATTGATATCAAGCACTTTGGTAGTTCTGTTTCTATACTCTCCCGCAACTACCTGCTGAGGATTTATTAACGATAAGCCGTTACTTCCAGTCAGCGCAGCCAGGTTTGCATCATAGAAGTTATCGCTTTGGCCGGGTTGTAAAAATGGCTGATACCTTACAATCTGGCGCAAATTGTTGCTACCGGCTCCGCCTACATCTGACGTACCCGCGCCGTTTACGGCCTGGTTATTATATCTTACGTTAAAACCAATATTAAATTTCTCACTTACCTTGTGGTTGAAACGGAAGTTGAGCAGCTCGCGGTTGTAATCAGAACTTTGGAGCACGCCTTGCTGACCATTATAGGTCATGCTTAAATTAAATTGCGTTTTTTCTGTACCTCCCCCGATGCTCAGGTTATGGCTTTGGAAAAATGCGTTACGGCCGAACATCTTGTTCTGCCAATCCACCGCCGGAACATTTTTATAAGTAGAAATTGTATCAAAATTGCTCATGCGTTTAATAAAACGGGTAGCAAATGTGGTATCGCCGGTTTGTTTGGCGCGCTCATACTGATACAATACATATTGATACGGATCCTGAACAGAAAGTTCTCTGGCCAGCTTCTGAACACCTAAATTGGTACTGTAGGTAACCGTAGTTTTTCCGTTGGTATTCTTTCCGCCTTTGGTAGTGATAATTACCACACCGTTTGAACCCCGAGAACCATAGATTGAGGTCGAGGCCGCATCTTTCAATACGTCTATTGATTCAATGTCTTGCGGAGCAATTACGTTAAGTGCGTTGTCAACTTCCACCCCGTCAACAATATAAAGTGGTTGGCCGCTTTGGGTAATAGAACCACGACCGCGGATATAAACGTCCGCTTGTGCACCGGGAATACCTTCTGATACTGTAATCTGCACACCAGCCAAACGCCCTTCCAGCGCCTCAGCAGCTGAGTTGAGAGGAACGTCTTTAATTTGCTGTGCAGTTACAGAAGAAACGGCACCTGTCAGATCTTTTCTTCTAACGGTCTGGTAACCGATGGCAACCACTTCGTTAAGCATCTTGGCATCAGATTCCATACCAACGTTTACGGTAGTCTGGCCTTTTTTTAACGGAAGTTCGAGGGTTTTATAACCTACTGACCGGATCAGTAACACTACGCCGTCCCGGTCCGGAACGGTTAATTTAAAATTACCGTTTAAATCTGTTTGGGTGCCGGTTGTGGTACCTTTAATTACAACGGAGGCGGCAATTACCGGCTCGGTACTGCCTTTTTCTGTTACCCGGCCTGTAATTTGCCGGTTTTGGGCTAATGCCGCCGCACACAGGAACAGCATAAAGCATACACTAAGTAAAGTTTTAGTCATAATTGGATCGTATTGGCGTTTGTACTAATTGGCTTATTTAGTTCAGTATACACCAACGCAGCAATACAAAAACAGGCCTGTCCGTTGTACTACAAGGGCTATAAATATTGGTTCTGCTGTTGGGTTTATAATTGGTATTTTATCGATTGCAATACCTGTTTTCAAGGTTTTGTCTGACTTAATCAGCAGCCATCGATAAACAAGATTAATTACTATGACCAATAAAAAAAAGGATATTTCCAATAAAAACTATGCAATCGTTCCCGGAAACGATTGCGCAAAAAAGAGCTCACACAAAACCAGTCTTTTACACTTAGTTATAGGTATTAACTTCTAAGTATCCCCTATCTTTTAAAGGTTAATGATTGACCAAATAAATTATTACATTAGCACAGCATTATGTTTGAGTCTTATACCATTAAGGATATCGCTAAAGCTCTTGGTTTGTCTACATCAACAGTTTCAAGGGCGTTGAACGGGAGTTATGAGATAGGCGCCGAAACTAAAAAACTGGTTTTGGAATATGCAGAGAAAATAAACTACCGCCCCAATCCCATTGCTTTAAGTTTAAAGGAACAAAAGAGCCATTCGCTTGGCGTGGTAGTGGCAGAGGTGGCCAACAATTACTTTTCGCAAGCCATCAATGGTATCGAGTCCATTGCCTACAATTGCGGCTACCATGTAATTATTACCCAAACCCATGAGTCGGCCGCGCGTGAGGCAGCAAACGTAAAGTACTTGCTATCGCGACATGTTGACGGTCTTCTCGTTTCACTATCTTCAGAAACAACGGATCTTACTCCCTATAAATTCTTATATGATAAGGGCTTCCCTATTGTGTTTTTTGACCGTGTTGCCGCCGATATTAACACCCATAAGGTTATAGCCAACAACTACAAGGGTTCATTTGATGCAACAGAATTGCTTATTAACACCGGATTTAAGCGCATAGCGCATCTAACTAATTCCGCTAACCTCGTAATCAGTAAGGAAAGACTGGCCGGTTATAAAGATGCCATGGAAAAGAATGGCCTAGAGTTTAAGCCCGAAATGGTTAAATACTGCAACCATGGCGGCATGATCCAGGAAGAGGTAGAAATAGCCGTAAAGGAGCTTTTAAACCTACCGGAGAAGCCAGATGCCGTGTTTATAGCCAGTGATAGGCTCACCACCAATTGTATGGCTGTACTAAAGAAGTTTAAGTTAAAAGTACCTAAAGATATTGCCATCGCAGGGTTCACCAACTCCGATGTGGCCGAACTATTTGATCCTCCCCTAACAGTGGTGCGCCAACCGGCCTTCCAGATCGGTCAGGTGGCTACAGAGATGTTGATTAAGGTAATTGAAAGCAAACGCCCCGTAACCGAATTTACCACCGAAAAATTAGACACGATACTTATCGCAAGAGAATCTTCTGCGAAGGTTCAATAGTTCAATTGTTCATTAGTTCATTAGTTCAATTGTTCATTGGGTCGTTTGTCATTTGACCGAATAACTAATCATTCAACTAATGATGGCTGGTAAACCTTTCTATCGATTTAGAACCTTAATACTCGTCCGCTTATAGTCTGTATCATTCATTTGCATAGACTTCCTCCTGTCGTTTATAATATTCAATAATCCGTTAAAAAAAGAAGCAGGAAGCCGATCAGTTATGAAAACTGCAACTTCCTGCTCTTATCATTGTCATTAATCCCCTAATGAACCATTGACTAATGCCCAATGAACAATTGAACTAATGAACTATTGAACCACTAAACTATACAGCGATCGGTTTGCTTTTTGATGTCAGCAATTTGATAATGGTCCAGGCTGTTATATAGGCGAGCGCCGAAACGACGAACATAATCAAGTACGCTGTTTGCGGGGTATCTTTATAAGCCGTATTAAGAATACCAGAAAGACGCTGAATAAGAAACCCGCCAATACCACCGGCTAAACCGCCAATACCGGTAACAGATCCTACGGCATTTTTAGGGAACATGTCTGATACCGTGGTGAACAGGTTAGCAGAAAATGCCTGGTGAGCCGCTGCACCGATACATATTACACCTATAGCTAAAATTGATGCGTTAGAACCGAAATGAGCTACATTACCAAAATACTGTGTAAGTAATAACGCCAGCGGGAAAATGGAGATAATAAACATGGCTCGCATACGCGCTTTATAAACAGGCATACCGCGATTAATCATAATCCTTGGCAAGTTACCGCCGTAGGTACTACCGAATATAGCAATGCCATAAACGATGAATGTTGGCCACATTACCTGATGCACGGTCATACCAAATTGTTTCTTCAGATAGTCTGGCAACCAGAATAATAAGAACCACCAAATTCCGTCCGTTAAAAACTTACCCCAGAAAAACGCCCAGGTTTGTGGATACTTAAACAGTTTACCCCATGAAATTCTTTCTTTGATAGCCACATCTTCTGAAGCTGCCACGTGTGCTGCTTCCAGTTCGTCAGCATGAATGTAATCATATTCTTCCTGAGTAAGATCCGGACATTTTGATGGTGGATTATATAACCAGAACCAAAAGATAAGCCACAAGAAGCCTACTACACCTGTTATAATGTAAGCTAGTTTCCAGCCTTGCGCTTCACCAAAGTGGATCAGGCACCATGGCACAAAAAGTGATGCCAGCATAGCCCCAATATTGGAACCACTGTTAAATATACCTGTAGCCAACGCGCGTTCCTTTTTAGGGAACCATTCTGCTACTGTTTTGATTGATGCCGGAAAGTTACCTGCCTCACCAATGCCAAATAAGCTCCGCACAACCGTATGTACTATTACAGAACTGCCCGCAAAGGCGTTAAGTATACCAAATACAGACCATGTGATTAACGATAATGCCAAACCCATCTTGGTACCGATCTTATCAATTACCAGACCGGCCAAAATAGTTACTACAGCATAAAAAAGTGTAAAAAAACCTGTAACATAAGAATAGTCGTTATCGGTCCAACCAAACCCTCCTTTGGCAACCGGAGTACAAAAGAAGTCCTTTACATAACTGATCACCTGACGATCCATGTAGTTGATCGTGGTTGAAAAAAGAAGCAAGGTTGCGATAACCCACCGGTACTTACCGATACTGGTTGTATTGTTCATAAATGGCTTGTAGTTGTAAAATTTTCTATCTCGACGACTGTACTAATTCTGTTGCTGTTAAAGTATCCTGGTAAAGCTGCTCATACAGTTTACCTTCCATTACTTTCTTACTAATCAGCTTGCTACCCATACCTACGGCGCACACACCGGCTTTAAACCAGCCGGCAATATTTTCCTTTTCAAGTTCTACACCGCCGGTTGGCATAAATAATTGGCCGGGGAACAGTTCCTTTATGGAGGAAAGGAAAGCAGGGCCTAAGATATTTGCGGGAAATAACTTGATCAGCGCAGCATTATAACATTGCGCAGTGTAAATTTCCGTAGGGGTCATACAACCAGGAATCCATAACATGTCATGCTTCTCGGCAACTTTCGCCACTTCCGGATTTACAATAGGTGCTACCAGGAAATCAGCTCCTGCCTCTACAAAGCTTTCGGCATCTTGTACAGATTTAATGGTACCTATTCCTAAATGCAGATCCGGCATTTCGTTTTGCTGCGCCTCCTTCAAAAGCTTGAAGTTAGCCAGGGCCGATTTTCCACGATTAGTATATTCAAATACCCTTACTCCTGCTTTATAGAGCGTACGGGTAATTTCAAGGCTTACTTCGGCATTCTCATAAAAGAACAGCGGAAGCATACCCTGACTAATTATGCTATCCAGTACTATTTGTTTACTTTTCATTGTTTCATTGCTTTTTGTATCTGTTCTACTGTACGTGTGGTTGCGTCACTTGGAACAAATAGTTTTTCAAAGGCTGCAGCTGTTGCAAATTCCAATACTTCATGAGGAGCCCAATTATTGTAGAAACCATAAATGAGACCCGCCATAAAGCAATCGCCGCTGCCAACCTTATCAATAATGTGGGTAGCTTCGTACTCGCTCGAGCTAATCAGTTTATTATCTGTATATAAAGCGGTATAATATTTTATATCACCAGCGGCATCAAACCTAAAGGTGTTGGCCACCGCCTGGCATTTAGGGAACCGCTCCATCAAACGTTCTGATGTTTTTTGTGCTTCCTTAAGGTAAACGCTCTTTTGTCCGCTCTCGTGGATGTCTGGTATTACCGGAATATCCAGCATCGTGTCCGCAGCCCAAACGTTACCCATAATGAGATCGCAATACTGCACCAGCTCAGGCATTACTTCGCGCGGCGATTTACCATATTGCCAAAGTTTGGCGCGGTGATTTAAGTCGACAGAAATAGTGATGCCTTTGCGTGAAGCGGCCTCAAGCACCTCTTTACAAGTATCCGCAACACTCTGACTAATCGCAGGGCAAATAGCGCTAAAATGGAACCAGCTTACGCCATCAAGCACCTTGTCCCAATCAACCAAACCTGGGGTAAGATCGGCAAATGCAGAATGCGCACGATCATAGATCAGCGCGTCATTCTTCAGATCTTTACCTTTGGTGAGGAAATACAGACCAATACGTTTACCATGAGAAAATACACGGGAAGTATCGATGTTCCTGTCCTGCAAGTAATCGAGCAGTTGGGTTGCCATGCCATTTTCCGGCAAAGCAGTAAAATAGGCAGAAGGTATATCCCAAAGCGCAAGCGCTGTAGCTACGTTAAGCTCGGCTCCTCCCACATAAAACGGTAGGCTGTTCTCATAAAGCCATTGGCCTTCTGCATCAGGACAAATCCTGAGCAGAAGCTCGCCAAAGGAGAGTACAGAACCGTCTGTAAAATTCTTATTTAATAAATTACTCATAATATCGATGCCTTAAAAACTGAAGTAGTTTTTAGCATTATTATAACATATATCCTGAATGATCTTGCCGATCCACTCGTAATCAGCAGGCAGCTCACCGTTTTCTATATCTTCACCAAAGAGGTTACATAACAGACGACGGAAATACTCATGTCTTGGGTAAGACAGGAAGCTCCGTGAGTCTGTAAGCATACCTACCAGGCGGCTCAATAAGCCCATGTTAGATAGGGCGTTGATCTGGCGGGTCATGCCGTCTTTTTGATCAAGGAACCACCAGGCCGAACCGAACTGGATCTTACCGGCGACAGAACCGTCGTTAAAGTTACCAATCATGGTAGCCATCAGTTCGTTATCAGCAGGGTTAAGGTTATAAAGGATGGTTTTAGCTAACTTATCTTCGCTGTCGAGCTTATCAAGGAATTTAGAAAGCGCGCGCGCCTGACTAAAATCACCGATTGAATCCCAACCGGTATCAGCACCCAAGTTACGGAAAGCACGGCTGTTGTTGTTACGTAAAGCTCCGAGGTGATATTGCTGAACCCAGCCTTTCTCATGATCCCAGATAGCAAACTCATACAACATCGCCGATTTGAATTTCAGGATCTCACCCGGCATCAGTACCTGTTTGGTTCTGATCTTGGTGAAGATACTGCGGATCTCTTCCTGGGTATAGTCTTCTGCATAGATCTGCTCAAGACCATGGTCTGATACTGAACAGCCGTTTTCTGCAAAGAAATCATGACGTTTCTTTAAAGCTGCTAAGTAGCTCTCGTAATCGTTGATCTCGCTGTCAGTTACCTGAGCTACCTTATCAATATAAGCATTTAATCCAGGAAGATCGTCTGCATTCATGGCCTTATCAGGGCGGTATGCAGGTAATACTTTGGTTGAATAGCCGCTGGCTTTAATTTGCTGATGGTACTCTAAGTTATCGATCGGATCGTCTGTAGTACAAACCGCTTCAACGTTCATCTTTTTGATGAGGTTGCGTACGGAGTACTCGGGTGTTTGAAGTTTATTGGTACACTCTTCATACACTTTCTGTGCAGTGTCCGGACCAAGCAGATCATAAACGCCAAAATAACGCTGAAGTTCAAGATGGGTCCAGTGATACAGCGGGTTACGCATGGTATACGGAACCGTTTTGGCCCATTGTTCAAACTTTTCGTAATCGCTCTTATTACCGGTGATATAGGCCTCATTTACGCCATTAGCACGCATGGCCCGCCATTTATAGTGGTCGCCATAAAGCCAGATCTGGGTCAGGTTGTCAAAGTTAACGTCCTTTGCAATCTGATCGGGAGGCAAATGACAATGATAATCTATAATAGGCATCTGCTTGGCGTAATCATGATACAAACGCTCTGCGGACTTGCTTTGCAATAAGAAATTCTCGTCTAAAAACTTTTTCATATATACTAATAATCTTCTGCCATCTATCTAAGGCAGATTATATTTTAATGAGTGATCGTTCTTAATTGGTTTGCTAATCGAGTGGGTAAATATAGTTTATTCAACCGTAAATCCTGCCGTTAATAGCCTCTCCCAATACTCACTTATACCCCTCCGAATATGGAAAACCCACCGTCAACGCAGATCATAGAGCCGGTTACAAAAGCTGAAGCATCGCTTAAAAGCCATACCAACGCTCCAATCAGCTCATCTGGATGGCCAAAACGTTTAAACGGCGTTTGTCTGATCACCAATTCACCGCGCGGCGTGTAGCCACCTTCGGGTTTAGTTAATAAATATCTGTTTTGCTCAGTAAGGAAAAACCCGGGAGCAAGTGCATTCATCCTGATGGCATCGCCGTAGCGGTTGGCCAGTTCAACAGCAAACCATTGGTTATAACAGTCAACAGCGGCTTTACCCATGTTGTAGCCCAACACCTTGGTAATGGCGCGTTTGGAGTTCATGGATGAGATATTAACGATACTCCCCTTCCCTGCGGTTTTAGCTATAGCCTCGCCAAATACCTGGCTTGGATACAGCGTTCCCCACACATTAAGATCCATCACACTTTTCATCCCCTCCAGGTTCATATTGAAAATATCCTCGTCGGGCTGTAAAACACCCTCCGGCATATTTCCTCCTGCGCCGTTAACCAAGCCGTCGACACGGCCAAAAGCGTCAACAAGTTTATCTTTTGCGGCTCTAAGCTGTTCAACGTTCATAGCATCAGCTACCAACGCAATAGCTTTACCGCCATTTTTGTTAATAGCATCTGCACGTTCGTTAGCGACCTTTTCGTTACGGCCCAGGATGCCTACAGCTCCACCAGCTTCAACAATTCCGTTGATAAACGAATTTCCCAGTATACCGGTACCACCAGTAACCACGATAACTTTGCCTGCTAAAGAAAAATTGCCTTCCACTTTTATTGGTGTTGATTTGATTTACCGGATATCAGTGATACTTAAAGCGTCCATGTCGGTGTAATCGAGGTTTTCGCCTGCCATACCCCAGATAAAGCTGTAGCTTGCAGTGCCACTACCTGAGTGAATGCTCCATGGCGGAGAAACCACTGCCTCGTAATTATCAATCAAAATATGGCGTGTTTCCTGGCCCTCGCCCATATAATGGAAAATTTTGTTACCCTGTGGCAAATCAAAATAGAAGTAGCATTCCATACGGCGATCATGGGTATGAGCGGGCATGGTGTTCCAAACACTGCCTGTATTTAAAATGGTTAGGCCCATTACCAACTGGCAGCTCTGGATACCCTCCAAATGGATATATTTATTAATAGTACGATCATTGGCAGTTGCTGCGCTTCCGGCTTTTACCTTAACTGCCTGCTCATTGGTCATGAGGGTAGTTGGGTAAGTTTTATGTGCCGGAGACGAAAGCAGAAAATATACCGCAGGTTCGCCGGCATTTTTACTGCTAAAGGTTACGCTCTTAACACCCTTACCTATATAAAGGCAGTCGAGTTTATTCAAGGTGTAAGTTTGGCCGTCGGCCACTACTTCGCCCGCACCAGCAACGTTAATTATACCAATCTCGCGGCGCTCCAAAAAGTAATCGGCACGCAGATTGTCATAATTAGGCAGTTCCAGGGTATTGTTTACTGGATTGGCTGCACCCACGATCATACGATCGTAGTGTGTATAAGCACAATTAAGCTGGTCTGGCTGAACAATCTGATCAACCAGGAAACGCTCCCGGATCAAAGCGGTTTGATACGACTTAAAATCTTCGGGATGAACACTATGTAATACTTTCACGAGAAAATGATTTGGTACAATTAAAAGAATGGTCGCGCAATTGTACGACCTTCGGCCTTAAATCAAAAGAAATTCAAAGTTTTTTTCTACGCAAACGTTACCGTGAAACCGTATCTATCAGAAGTCGGAATAGTCAGTTGGGTGCAAAAACGTAATTTCTGCTTTGGATACGTTATGCTGATATTCGGGCTTTGCAGAAAGAGCCTTCCACTCAGGATCGCTGCCAAAAGTTTTCCAATGTGCGTCCCTGTCGGCCTTACTGTTAAAAGTAGTCATGTACATGAGGTTTGGCATATGACTACCGGCCAATACATCAGCATAAAAAACAGCATTAAAATTGAGCCTTTTAAAAAGAGACACTTCGCCGCCGGCGTTGAACATTTGTACCTTACTAATATGATATTGCTCTGTAGGGCTCTCGTAACTGCGTAATTCATATACCCTTTCAGCCTTTGGTGCAGAAAGCAGAGGTAAGGCAGGTTGGGGCATCTTTTCAAAGGCATGCAACAATACGGTTTCCATGCGGGTATAATTGAGCTCATTGTAAGGCGCATTGATATATGCTTTACCCTTTTCCAGGTATGATGCATCATTTGCTACTTTTTTATCTGTAACTGCGATTTTGTCCCATGAGCTATATGGAACAAGAACGTAGATGAGGGTTTGAGCGGTATCTTTTTCAACCGGCAGGAAAACACCCACATGTTTGATACCAGCATGATGAAGCGCCGGTAAATAAGCATTGCGAAGATATTGTTCGGTACGCGATTGCTGTTCCGGTGTTTTACAATGATAAATTTTTAGTTCGTAGTAATAACCATCAGCAGCCTTAGCAATAAAACCGGCCAGTAGCAGTACCAACAATAACATTACAGGTTTGAAGAAAAAATTGTAAGTTCTCATATATTAGATTTTGAGCTAACTTATAATTTTTAACTAAAAAGCTTCAACTTTTAACGGTAATAATTTCTTTACCCCATTTTTCAATACGGTCCTTAACGTCAGAAAGCTTCATGGGCTTGCTCAGATAATCGTTCATTCCGGCTCTGAAACAGGTATCCCTGTCTTCCGCAAGGGCGTTTGCAGTCATCGCAACAATCACCGGCTGATACGGCGCGCTTTGCCTGATAATGCGGGTAGCCTCCAGCCCGTCCATTTCGGGCATCTGAACATCCATAAAAATAAGGTCGAACTTATCGCGCAGTACAGCTGCCACAGCCTGCCGGCCATCTTCCGTTATAAAAGGCTGATAGCCCATTTTAGTGAGTATCTGGTTAATCAATTTCTGATTCACCACATTATCATCCGCAATTAGAATTTTTAAAGGATAGAGTTTAGCCAGCGAGTTGTCGAACTGAAACTTATTGGGTTCGCTATTGCTTACAAAGCTTCCGTTTGTTTTAAACTGATCGATAATGCAACGAAGCAGTATCTGATGTTTTACCGGTTTGGTAAGTATAGCATTAAACAAGTGCGATTCCTTGCGGCTTTGTTCATTACCTGCAGAACTTAGCAGAAGTATGGGCAGTTTGGGATTAACTGTTCTTATTTTTTTGGCCAGGTCAACACCATCCATTTGCGGCATGTTCATATCGGTGATAACCATGTCTACTTCGGTATTTGCAAGCAGATCCAGCGCATCACTGCCTTTTGGCGCTATCAGCGGCACTAAATCCCACTGCCTCAACTGCAGATCAAGGATATTACAATTGGTGGCGTTATCATCTACCACCAATATCTTTTTACCCTTTAACTCCGCAAGATTAATGTTAACATATATCTTTTGCGGTTGCGCGGCTACTTTGGTCTTTATATTAAAGGAGAAGATAGTTCCTTGTCCCACAACACTATCCACTGTAATTTCGCCCCCCATTAATTTGACCAGTTTATCACTAATGGCCAGCCCCAAACCGGTGCCGCCGTATTTGCGTGTAGTGCTTGAGTCAACCTGCGAAAATGCTTTAAACAAACGGTGCAGTTTATCCTCTGGTATGCCAATACCGGTATCACGCACGGTAAAGAGGAGGTGAATATCGTCGGCCGCCTTGGTGAGCACTTTAACATTTACAAATACTTCGCCCCTACTTGTAAACTTCATGGCATTGCCAACAAGATTGATTAGCACCTGCCTTAACCTCATGCCGTCGCCAACAATCTGCTGCGGCACATCCTGCTGAATCTGGTAAACCAGGTCAATATCAATTTGAGAAGCTTTATCGGCAAATACATCCAACACGCCTTCGATACAGTCCCTCAGATCAAAGTCCTGCACATCGAGCTCCATATTGCCCGATTCTATCTTGGAGAAATCGAGTATGTCATTAATAACGGTGAGCAATGCATCACCACAGTTCTTTATCGTTTCAACATACTCTTCCTGCTCAGCATTTAACGGGGTTGATGATAATAGCTGCGACATACCGATCACCCCGTTCATCGGTGTGCGTATCTCGTGGCTCATCGTAGCCAGGAAGATGCTCTTAGCCTGGTTAGCTTTTTCTGCTTCTTCTTGTGCCTTTTCTGCCTCCTCCCTGGCCCGACGTTCATTATAAGTCATTTTTGCCAAACTGTCTGTACGTTCGCGAACCAATCTTTCCAGTTGCTGCTTTTGCTTTTTGATACTCCTGAACCTGAACAGGAATACCAGATAAACGGTGCCCGCTATAACAAGCAATACCAAACTTTTAAACCACCACGTTAACCAAAAGGGTGGTATAATTTTAATATGAAGCCCGCGAGAAACAGGCGACCAGCCGCTGGATGCGGTACGGTATTTTACCTTGAAGGTGTAATCGCCGGGAGGCAAATTGGTATAACTAACAGTGTTCCTTCCTCCAATGTTACTCCAGCTTTTATCAAATCCTTCTAACTTAAAAGAATATTGCTTTTCGTCATCGATACCATAATCAAGCGCAGCAAACTCCAATGAAATAACATTTTGATCGTACTTTAACCTGAGTGAATCTGTTTCTGAAATATCCTTTAACAAAGGAGAACCGGGATTTGCTGCTGAAGCAACCGGAATTGATTTGTTGAATAGTTGAAAATCAGTGATGATTACCGGCGCAAAATTATTAAAGCGATGTACATCTTTAGGGTAAAAAGCATTAAAGCCATTTATGCCACCAAAATAAAGCCGGCCATCTGCGGTTTTGAGTGCAGCATGTGGCTTAAATTCTCTGTCCTGTAACCCGTCCTGAGTAGTATAATTTTCAAAATGACGGCTGATGGGATCAAAACAAGATAACCCGTTATTGGTGCTTATCCACAACTTGCCATTATTGTCTTCACGGGCTGCGTAGATAATATCACTCGGCAGCCCGTCCTTCTTTTTATAGCTTTTAAATTGCCTCGTTGTGGGGTTAAACTCATTCAGCCCTTCAAAGGTACTTATCCAGATATTTCCGTTATGATCTTCAAAAAGATCAGCAACGCTATTGCTACTAATGCTGTTACGATTATTAGAATGGTTAAACCGGGTGAACGTTCCGGTACTTCTGTTAAAAAGATCCAGGCCGCCGTCATAGGTTCCAACCCACAAATTATGGTGACGATCTTCAAGCAATGAATAGATTCGATCGCTGCTTATCCCAGTTGGGTCGGCAAAATTAAAACGATAGTGTTTAAATACGCCGGTTTGTTTGTCATATTCATTAAGCCCATCGTTATAGGTACCTATCCAGATATGCTTGTCGGCCGTTTGGCGTATGATATAAACATTGTTTCCCGATAAGCTTTTATCATCACCGGCTTTGTGTTTAAATGATGCAAACTTTTGCGTTTTATAATTAAAGACGCTTATTCCGGTACCCCATGTGCCAATCCATAAATTCCCGTCTGCATCTTGAATAGTGGAAAGCACATAATTACCGGCAATGCTGTTACTATTATTTTTATCGTTTAGATAGGCTTTAAATGCCCCCGTTTGCGGGTCAAACTTATTCAATCCTCCCCCGTCTGTACCCACCCAGATATTTTTCTGCTTATCTTCAAAAATATCAAGCACAAAGTTATTCGAAAGACTCGTTTTTGACGAGTTACGTAAATAATGTGCGAAACTGGTGGTGCTTCGTCTAAACAAATTAATGCCGCCGCCAAAGGCGCCGTTCCACATATTACCGTTCCGGTCTCTGCAAATGGCATATATGGAATTCCCCTTTAAACTAGTATTATCCATTTCATCATTCCTAAAAGAGGAATAATGAACTAGGTCCCTGCCCACAATAACCAAACCGGCATTTTCTGTGCCTATCCACACATTGCCCTGTAAATCCTGGTTAAAATTATAAATGTTATGCCCCGAAAGCAGGCTATGGTGCTCATGATCATAAAAATGACGGAAGCTTTTTGTTTCCGGGTCGAAAAGATTGACGCCGTCGTTTTGTGTACCCACCCATAACTTTCCGTGCGCATCTTCAAACAAGGCGGAAACGGCGTTGCCGGAGATAGATGCTGTATCTTTATTATTATGCAGATAATGAGTATAGGTATTGGTTTGGGGACTATAAAGGCACAGCCCCCCCATGGTAGTACCGATCCACAATCGTTTTTTGCTATCGAATAAAACGGTACGGACATTATTATCATACAAGGCATTGGGCCTGCCTGGATCAGCGAGATGATGGATTATTTTATGCGTGGAGATGATAAACTGGTCAAAGCCTCCTTTCTCCATAGCAAGCCATAAATTACCTTTATCGTCCAGCGCAATCTTATTGACCTGGTTGCTCGAAATACTGTTCTGATCAGCCGAGTGGAGATAGCTTTTAAAAATATTCTTCTTTTGATCAAAGAAGTTAACGCCGCCACCCTGCGTTGCTATCCACAGATTGCCATTTTTATCCTCAACAATATCTTGTATAAAGTTGCTTGATATGGTAGTGTTGTTACCGGGAACGTTCCGGTATATGGTAAACTTATAGCCATCATATCTATTTAATCCATCGCGGGTGCCTATCCACATAAAACCGCGGTTATCCTGCAAAATACAGGTAACGTTGATCTGCGACAGGCCATTTTTGGTGTCGATATGATCAAACCTTAGCGTTTGAGGCTGGGCAAAAACAAGCCACGGCAACAACAAAAACACAACTAATACAAGCTGCGTTGTTATATATTTTGTCTTAATCACAATAAGTCAGTTAATACAAAACAATGTCTAAGCAATTAAAAAAAACGCTTATCTATCGTTATCAAAAAACCAGTAAAACTTTTAGGTAATAATGTTGGCTTGTATACGCAGCCCGGCGCATACTGTTTTAAAAGTATAGACTTTTTATTTGGGAAGCAAATGATATTTATTAATATATTATTTTACGAATTATAACTATCATCCAAATCGCGCTATTGTAAGTTATAAGTTATTATAATCCACTCGGTACGATGCTAATATTTAAATTGAATAATCACATCAATTAACCGGCATGAATAGGTTTTACTTGTCCATTCTTAGTATACTACTGCTTGCTACCTTGGGGAAAGCACAGCATGTACCATCCCCCAAAGAGCATTTTGGATTTAACATAGGTGATGATTATATGCTGGCCAACTTTACGCAGACAGAAGCTTACTTCAAAAAACTCGCCGCCTCTCCGCGGACGAAATATGTGGACATTGGTCTAACTGAGGAAGGCCGCCACCAGTTCATGCTCATCGTGTCCTCGCCCGGCAACATTCGGCACCTGGAAAAATACAAAACCGTTTCGCAAAGATTAACACGGGCAGAGGGACTGTCTGACGCCGAAGCTCATAAACTGGCTTCGGAAGGTAAGGCTATTGTATGGATAGACGGCGGCCTGCACGCCAGCGAAACCGTAGGAACCCAGCAGCTAATTGAGATTGCCTATGATATGGTGAATGGCGACTCGCCTGAGGTTAAACAGATACTGGACAAAACCATCATCCTCTTTGTGCATGCTAATCCTGATGGACAAGAGCTGGTATCCAACTGGTACATGCAGGAAAAAGATCCCAAAAAAAGGAACATGAACGTTCCCCGACTGTGGCAAAAATATATTGGCCATGATAACAACCGCGATTTCTTTATGATGAACATGAAAGAAACCCAGAACATGACGCATCAGCAGTTTCTGGAGTGGTTTCCGCAAATTGTTTACAATCACCATCAGACAGGTCCGCCGGGAACGGTTGTCGCAGGGCCACCTTACCGGGATCCCTATAATTATGTCTATGATCCGCTATTGATCACTAGCCTTGATGAGGTGGGTGCTGCAATGGTAAGCCGCCTCAACCAGGAAGGCAAACCCGGCTATACCGAGCGGAACGGTACCCCCTACTCCACCTGGTGGAACGGCGGCCTGCGCACCACAACCTATTTTCACAACATGATAGGTTTGCTTACCGAAATTATTGGCAATCCTACTCCTACAGAAATACCACTTGTACCCGAACGCCTGCTTCCGAGCGGTAATACTCCATTCCCTGTTGCGCCTCAGCCATGGCATTTTAGGCAATCAATCGACTATGATGTTTCTTTGAATTTTGCCGTGCTTGATTACGCCACACGTAATAGCGATGCCTTGTTGTATAATGCCTACCGCATGGGAAAAAACTCAATTGAAAGGGGCAGCGCAGATTACTGGACTCGCTCACCTAAAAAGATAGACATGATCAATGCCGCCTACTATGGTATCAATACTTCTACCGTTATCACGCCAAGGTCCGGCAGCTCGACAATGAGCAATGTGATGCCCGTCAAGTATTATGACACCGTGTTCAAGAATCCTGTATTAAGGGACGCTAGGGGTTATATCATCAGGGCAAATCAGCCTGATTTCCCTACTGCACTAAGGTTTGTAAATGCACTGATCAACTCTGGTATCATTGTACAAAAAGCAACTGCTGATTTTACCGTGGCGGGTAAGCAATACCCCAAAGGATCATACATTGTTAAAACGGATCAGGCTTTTCGTCCACATGTGTTGGACATGTTTGAGCCACAGGATCATCCTAACGATTTCCTGTATCCTGGAGGCCCTCCTATTAAACCCTATGACATTACCGGCTGGACATTGGCCTACCAGATGGGCGTAGAGTTTGATCGGATACCCGATGGCTTTACCGGACCGTTCGACCGTATGCCGTATGGTAAAGTCCAAACGGCCCCTGTGCAAAAAGTTCCGGCGACAAGCAGATGGGGCTATTTGCTGAGCCCGAATGAGAATAATTCATTTATAGCCGTTAACGACCTTTTAAATTCTGGCGCTGAGGTTTACCGGTTAACGGAGGCTTCAGGTATGTCCGACTTCGGTCCGGGAGCCTTTTATATTCCGGCTACAACCTCGCCAACTGTTAAAGCCGCCCTCGTAAAGGCCGGGGCTGATTGGGGTGTAAGGATTATAAATGCACCTAAACGCCCCCGCAAACTCGTAAAGCTAAGTACTGCGCGTGTGGCATTATGGGACACGTACGGAGGTTCTATCCCCTCGGGATGGATACGCTGGTTGATGGAGCAATATCATTTCCCCTACCATGTAATCTACCCGCAGGAGATTGATACCGGTAACTTAAAAAGCAAGTATGATGTGATCGTATTTGTCGGGGGTGCAATTCCGCCAGTCAACGACCGCCGTCTTAATGCTGATCAGGGGAATGTTTATGGCCGAACTCCTAATCCGGAAGAATTGCCAGAAGAATATCAAAGCTGGACAGGCCGCATTACTGCCGAAAAATCCATCCCGCAACTAAAAGCATTTTTACTGGCGGGAGGTAATATTGTCACTATTGGTTCAAGTGCAAACCTTGCCTATCAACTTAAATTGCCTGTACATGATGCCCTTGTTGAAAAAACCAAAGCCGGCGATGAGCTACCGCTATCCAGCGATAAATTCTATGTTCCGGGCAGCATACTGCGCGTTACGTTTAACACCGCTTTACCGGCCAATTGGGGGATGTTTAAGGAAGGCGACGTGGACTTTGATAACGACCCTGCTTTTAAGATGGATGCCGATGCCCCACAAAAAGGCATTAGACCATTAGCCTGGTTTGCCACAGACAAGCCGCTACGAAGCGGATGGGCCTGGGGACAACAGTATCTAAAAGATGCCATGGCGGCTTTTGAAGCGCAGGTTGGCCAGGGCAAACTCTATGTTTTTGGCCCGGAGATCACTTTCAGGGGACAGGCCCATGGTACTTTTAAGTTGCTGTTTAATGAGTTGTATGTTAAGAAGTGACTTTATCCAAGTGCTATAAAAATAAAATGCCGTGATCCTCGCGACACGGCATTTTCCTTAACACAGAAAATTATAATAATAGAGAAGTTTAATCAAATTATTAGATGCTAACACCGGCAGCTGCAGCCTTGGCATGGTCAGCCAGGAACTGAGCCAAACCATTGTCAGTTAATGGGTGCTTCAGTAAAGCAGTGATGGCGCTCAATGGAGCAGTGATCACATCAGCACCGATCTTAGCACAGTCAATAATATGCATTGGGTGACGAACAGAAGCCGCCAGGATCTCAGTTTCATAACCGTAGTTATCAAAGATCAAACGGATGTCTTCA